>Ga0131853_10001583_pt1 | contig 40634 bp, 22 predicted proteins | sample TergutLab28metaG_FD_92764 | JGI IMG/M metagenome (GOLD analysis project Ga0131853, IMG submission 92764) | Labiotermes labralis P1 segment gut microbial communities from Petit-Saut dam, French Guiana - Lab288 P1 (version 2) (version 2) | ecosystem: Host-associated > Arthropoda: Insects >...
ATACAATAGGTGACTTATTTTCCTCTCAGTTCCATGTACTTGATACCCACAATCAGCTCTGTTCAACTCGTTTGTTAATGGAATAAGTGCAATGCAAATGAGTAATGGCGAAAGAGAGTCCCCTCAGAATATTCCTCTTCATACCTGAATGGGTTGTGTTGTTATTATTATTATTATTAAACTGCAGTCCAGGTTTTTAGCTTCATGTACAAGGGTTTAGTAGAGTTCCAACAAAAATATTTTGAGTTAAAAAAGTTTCCATGGCCAAATTAAACGGGAAACACTGTTATAAGCTATGAATGTGGGAAACTTTCAATTCATTGCATAAAATCCAGACACTGTCATTGTACCTTCATCTATTATCATCAATAAAAAACATCATGGAATTTCCACATGTGTTACTATAAAGTTCAAATATTTTATTCTCATACTGTTTCATTCTACACATCAAATTTATTTCATCTATTCCAATGTCTTTGTATTGGGACGTTACACTGAACACAGAAATCTCTTCCTCTTTGCACAGTCAAACATCATGAAGCTTTTGTAACATTGTGTGATCATGCATGTATGACATCTTTCCTTCTCTGCTGCTGTTCAGTGCAGGCCCATTTGTATCAGGATAAACATTCTCTTACTAATAAAATTATATTCGATTTTGTGATTACAGGCCTCTGGGATGCCATACTGTGTAGTTTGTTTATTCTAGAGATGAGACCCAGTTTTCTTGACCCGGTCGTTGTGAGCACTTAACCCTTTTGCAGAATATTTCCAATAACGTATATGCAGAAACACAGTCCCTACTTCGAAGAGAACAATGTCTCTTCATTACAGGTCTCATTAAGTTAATTTTGTGTTTGAGTCATATGAAACATATAAACCAACTCTACTGGCAAAAGGCAGCCCTGTTAAAAGTTACAGCAAGCAGTAAATGTAGTTATCACTTGGTTTTAAAGGCTAATAACTACATTTATCTTTATCTTCCCTCCACCCCCTCCCTTTCTGTCCCCCATCATCTTACTTTTTTTTTAAACATGTTTTCTTCCCCTCTTCAACCCTCCTGCTCACTTATCTTCTATTTCTATCCCTTGATGAAAAATTTCTTTCTACATCTGGCTTGGCATTGGCTCACTTACAGCTCTGGAATTTCCAACTCTCATTTCTCCATACTACACCCTAGTTTCCCCACATAATTTACTTCCTCTGCCCCTGAATGTCAAGTGACACCAGGTTCCTCCAAAATGCTTCATCTAACGCTAAACTACACAGCATTGCATTCATCAACGTAGTAATCTCGACACTCACTGCTATGAGACCATCACATCTCATAATAAAGTTTGATTACCTATGAACTGCATACTGTAGATTGTTGTCCATTGCAGATAGTTTTGAGGCACAGTTTTTGCGTGTGCTCAATAAGGTGAACCACACCATTGAACGCAATGAGCTGCGACTCACAGAGCAGGAACGCCGAGACGTGACAGAGGTAGAATGGAAACAAGTGGCACTAGTGTGTGACAGATTCTTGCTATGGGCATTTCTCCTTGCAACTGCCATCACGACGACGGTCATCCTCTGTGGATCTCCATATGGGCCCTGATGTTTTATAGAGCTCTGTGATGGGTCAAACATGTTGGTAAAATTATCTAATAAAGTTGTTAGATTGACTTAAAAGATGGAAAATGTGTTTGTGGAATTCAACTTTCTCTGTGTTGACATGTTCATAGAACCAGTAAACTTCCTGTACTCATATAACAGGAAAAGATTGAATAAGGTAATTGTCGTATAATATTCAGTGTCAGACTAATAATCAGAACAAGCAAAGAGAGACATCAGACAAACTGTCAGTGTAAAAGCCTCTTCAGAATGTCAGGAACTCTGGAATACAATTTTCTATTATCAGAATCTCAAAATGACTGTGAAAACCATGGCATCTACCTTAGAGTCTAGAAGACATAACAGTTAATTGCAGCAAAAACTACGAAGTTCAATTCACAGACTGAATTCTGGGCAATATTAATCTGGTTTATTAGATTAATAAGGCAATTTAACTTGTTCACTGCCACACCTCTACAGCAAACATACACTGGAGTTGTATACAGACACGATTGTTAAAATGACTGCTTTGAGTGATTTTATTTCAAATATCCTAACTCATTTATAAGAATGAGCTCAATGAATGGTACAGGAAATAAGTGACCAAAAACATAAGGTACATCCCTTGAAAATTTAATATTAAGGGAAGCCACTTTCTGCTAACTAAAAAGACCAAAAAACGCCTGTCATTGTCATTTTACTATTTCTCACTTTTAGATTTATTAAATCATTACATTTCAAGTACTCAACGAAACAAATTCCTTGGATATCTGATATAACAGATTTTTTTTCTTTCCTTCTCCACCCCCGTGTGGTGCTGTGGCCCAATGCAGGGGATGGCCTCCTCATTCATGAGGTTTCTAGATCACACACGACCCATCACAGTCGGTAGGACTCCTCTGGATGAGTGTTCAACTCGTCGCAGAGACCTCTACCTGACAACACACAACACTCACAACAGACAAACATCCACGCCCCTGGTGGGATTTGTACCCATGATCTCAGCAGGCGAGCGACCGCAGCCCTACGCCTTAGACCACGTGGCAACTGGGACCGGTGATACAACTGATAGTTTCTTAAATATTTTTGGACAATTTCCATACACTATAGTAAGACCAGAGTTACACATGCTTTATATATTACTTTTCAAAAGTAACCCTAACTTGCTAAATGAAGGTGTGTTGAACAGATTTTCTTTAAAAGATATTAGGCCTAAGTTGAAGAACTTTCCAGCAGTCACACTTTGAATCTTATTATTTGGGTTGCCTACAAAGTGGCACATACGTCATGCATGGCCTGGAAGTTCATTTCTTATTATAAATTCATGTGAAAAGAAATGTGCATGAAAGTTACAAGATTTTGATGTACATAAAATTTATGAGACTTCAAGCACTACCATCAACTTCCATGTTTCTGTAAATAATTATTTAGGTTAATGAATTATAATTTTTACAGAAACAAAAACAATGGAGACAGTGACTGACTTACAGACAACAGTTCATTTCCTGTTAGGTCCCTATAGCATACAATAAATACCAGGGGCATGTTTATTACAGATTACAGTTAGTGATACAAATTGCTGGTAATGTGAAGTATATGAACATTGTCTAATGAAGCAGATGAGTTAGTTTGCAGAAGATTTGATAAAATGCAGCAATTCTCCTGTCTGCTTGTATGTTGCATCTGATAATTTAACTCTGATGATATTAAGTTCTGTCAACTATTCTTCAAACATTCCATGCTCTTATGTCCAATCAACATGAGTACTTTGTCACTTGGTTATATGATATGGGGATTGAAGAATGGTGTACACAGTAAAAAGCTGTCTGTAGCACAAATAAGAAAACAGTAAACTCCTCTGGCACTAGCTGGAAGTCTGTTGATATTCTCAAAGAGAGAGAACTGTAGCAAAATGTGAACTCATTAATGAGGCTTATATCAACATTTTCTTATGTTTTCATATGATGTCATTGATCAATTTAATATACAGTTATATTTCTAAAAAAAATCATGTAACACAGAATAATACCAATATTTGCATTAAAGGGGGCAATATATTCCTCAATTTCCATTTAACAGCATCACGAAGATGCAAGATGAGGCCTATGCTCAAGGTAACAAGGGTTCTGCAAGTTTGTGTTGCCCCAAACATGTATCCTTTAAGATTCAAACATAGTAGATTTATTGAAATGAAATTGATATGAAAATAAATCAGCTCTGTTACATGAATTAATAATACTTGTTTTATATAAACAAAAATCTGTCTAGTTGTATAAGTTTCTCATATAAACATTGCCATTAATATACATTACAATGAACATTACATTGCAGTCTTCTAAAATGTGATGCCATGCAGTTTGGCAGATGGTTACCAACATGTTGTAGGAAGATACTGACTCAGTCTTTCACTGCTCTGAAGATGGAAGCAACAGATTTTTCTGAAATGTTGGTACCCACCTGCCGGACAGCATAGCATCACATTCAAGGTGACCGCAATTTTTATTTTCCAACTCCACATAAACCTCAAATCTCATGTCTTCTTTATCGCATGAAATGGAATAAAATTTGTCAATTGCAATGTACTGTGTAAAATACATGACAGCAGTTTTTCTGTTTTGCATGTTCCCATATATCAACACAAGATCTTTATTAAATGTTATATACTGTCATAGTGAGCTGCAAACAAGACTTGTAAATGCAAAGTGACTGTTAATTGTTGGACAACATTACTGAACATATGATCAACACATTACGATAGATACACGTTTCCAAAGATATCACGATGACAGAATTGAATAAAATCTTCCAGAGATGAAGCTGCATGAAGTGGTAAAATTTAACTGATGTACCAGGGACAGACTCTGTGCTAGGATGCAACCTACCATAAACCGATAGCCTGGATGTCAAGTCATATCAAAATGATTCAGATTGAGACATTCTCTACAAAACTGGGTGATTTGAACCACCCACATGGGTATCTGTCTAAGATTTTATTGAATGTTATGAAATTCATGTAATTTAACTTTAAATGGTAACAAATGACCACAGGGAAAGGGTGTGTAAAGGTTATTTAATGTACCCATCAATATGATTTTATATCTTCTTCTTTTTTCAGTGGCATGACAGCCTATGTCTTCAACAGTTCACCTCCTGTCCCTGTCCTCTGCTACTTTCCTCCATCTTCTTACATTCAGCAGTGACAAAGAGTCCCTCCTAATGTTGTCTTCCCATCTCAGTCGTGGTCTTCCCACAGGTTTTTTCCTGAAATTTCCAATTTAGTACCTTATTTCGGTATTCTAATATTATTCATTCAGACTATAAGATCAATCCACTGTAATCTTTCAAACTGAATACATGTCACTGTGTCAGGTACTTCTAACATTTCATAGAGTTCTTTATTATAACTTAGTCTCCATCTAGGTCTGTTTTTTAAGACAGGTCCAAAGATTCTTCTTAGTATTATCCTTCCAAATATTGCTAGCCTTTCTCCTGATGACTTGAGTCATAATCCACGCTTTGCAGTTGTAACTTAGTACTGGTCCAATTGAAGCCTTGTATATTTAATTTTATAGCTATATAAATTCTTGTATATTCTGAGTTTATATTTTCTGCATGCAAGTCGCAGATGCAGAGTAATGCCTTGTTTGCTGCTGTAATTATGTTGCATATTTCTATTTCCTCTTCATTTTCGCTTGTTAATTCTGTTCCTATGTAAGTAAAACTACTGATTGCTACAATATCCTGTATTTCTATTTGTTGGCAACTCAAATCTCTTTTCAGTGGATCATAACTTTCATTTTCTTGTTACTGCTTGTCAATCCTATTGTCTTGGCATGTTCCTCTAGATCTCTATACATCTTTTCCATGGCTGCATGGGTCTTCCCATAATATTCATATCATCTGCATAACCAACAATTTGACCTGATATGTAAATGAGTTGATAAATTTACATCTACTGATAACTGTCTTAGAGCACATTCTAAGGCTATATTAAACAAGAGAGATGCCAGCCCATCTCCTTGTTGCAGTGCTCTGTTAACTTTAAAGGTGTATGTTAAATCATTCTGTATCTCAACACATGCTCTGCTCATTCCATTGTTGCTGATTTCAATTTTACTAACTTGGTAGGTATTCTGAAGTAATTCATTAGCTCAAAAAGTTTAGGCAACATCATCCCATTGTGCTAATTAATCAGTGGAGATTTAAATCCAAAGACAACAAACGGTTTGCATATTTTGTTTGTCTGGATTTAAATCACAAAGAGAGACAGCACGCAAATAAACGTTTTTGAAAGGAAAGTGTACAGAAGAATTTTAGGTCCAGTATATGACAATGAAAAAGAAAGTTGGAGAATATTAACCAATAAAGAAATTTATGCAATGGTTAAAAAAACCCACTATTATAGAGACAGTAACATTATATAGATTACGTTGGTTTGGGCATGTAAAGAGACTGGAAAAAAATAGAATTTCCAACAAAGTATTATATAGGAATCTGGAAACAACAAGGCTGAGTGGTAGACCAATAAATAGATGGCAATATGAAATGAGGGAGGATGGAGGGCTAGTTGGTGGGAAAGGGTAGAAGGAAAGGGTATATAACAGAGAAGAATGGAAGAAGCTCCTGAGAACGGCAAGGAATCAAGCATTCTGCACATGTCAATGGAAGGAATGAATGAATACAGCAGTGCTTTAATGACATGGAAGTGAATAAGAAAAAGCACAGAGTAACCTTGTGTCACTGCCATTATCATATCAGTATGCAGATGATATGTCCCAACAGCAGTAGTGAACACAGTTTTTTTGTGCTGTGTTCTACAACTGCAAGAACTTAAGCAGCAGCTGCCTACTGAAATACAAGAGATTCAGACACACGTACTGAAGAAATATGATACTTTGTAAGTACTGTCTTATACATGTTGCCTAAATTTTATGTGAACTTATGTCCATCAACTTCTGGCTAATAGTAAATTAGATATTTTTGTAATCTTTATAATGGAAAGGTTTCCATTGTTCTCTTTTCTAACTTATGATATGAAAGTTAAGTTGTAGTAAAATTAAGTTTAGGCACTCATTATATTCTATGCAAGAGGCAAGTAAATATATTTTACTTCTATTTTGTCTTTTGACACACAATTTAAGAGATAAACTTCTTTTCACACCTTTTTGAGCATCTCGGGGAACATACTACAAATCTAAATAGCAATGATTTCAGTTCATCGTAACTTTTCTGTCAAAATTTGTGTTTACAACAACGAACAGTTTGACACACCTGCTTCTTGGCACCTAAGTGTGTCTTCTTTTTTTAGTAAAATGTTAGTAACATGACACAGCATTTGACCTACATGACAGACTAATAACTGAAGATTTAGGTCCCAAAAATGTTGCATAAAGGTCTGCTCTAAATTTCGTCCTAGGAAATGACCTTCCTTACATAGGCACCATGTCAAAATTAATATCCAAAAATACAGCCAACTGGAAGACCAATATTAAGACAGATTTAATATGTTCCATGTTCCATGCATTAATCCGATTTATACACTTTTTTCAAAGGACCAACAAATGAACTTGGATTTATTATTGCAAGTTTTACTATGCAGTAATCACTGACCTCAGGGTGATGAGAATGACAATACAAATACAATTATAATGTGTCGTAATAATATGGAGTGATTTCAACACATTATAATTACATTTGTATTCTTGTTCTCATCACCCTGAAGATGGCTACATGTTTACTATGTAATAGAAAATACATCTATAAATCCAAGTGCACAGGTTGGTCTATTTTTTAAAAAAAAAAATGTACATTAAGACAAATCTTGCGAAAATTATTTGTGAAGAGAGGAGAAATACAAAACTTGCTCAGCATCATGCAGTAAAAAAGAGGTCTTGTATTAACAGCAATGAACCTTTCAGTTCAATGACCAGAGAGAGAACTAGTTACAGAAAATTGATTCAATTTTATCTGAATGTTCTATTCAGCTGCTAAAATTTTGTTTTATACAATTTTGTTTTATAAGTAGAAACAATAAGGCCCATAATTTTATTATTCATAGTAATAATTAACAGCAGTAATTAATAATGTAAAATTCAAAACAATGGAATGATTTACAATCAATACTGACAAAATAAATATGATTCAAAAATATATATACATATATCAGTAAAAGGTAAAGGTAAAGTGTACCCTTGTACAGGCACTGAGGCTCTGTACAGGCTGCACGGCCCATAGGGGAAGTAGAGGTATAGCTCTACTCTTTCTTGGCCATGGCACTAGAAGGGGGTGGGGGGTCAGCGTCACACCCCAGTCACTCTTTACCCCCAGGAAAGATCTGGTACCCATTGTACAGGAGGCTGGGTGGGCCCCAGGGCCGGTCTGGACAGGTGCAGAAAATTTTGCCCCTGCCGGGATTTGATCCCTGGACCGTCCAGCCTGTAACCAGTCACTATACCGACTACGCTACTCGGCCCACACATATATCAGTACTTGAAAAACATTCTTTGATATTTTACAAACTTAAAAGAGCACACAAGTATTTATTGTAGGAATACATTGTGATGTTTGTGTTGCCATGATAAAAATTTGGATGGGAAGAGTATGATGCCATGTTAATTGCCAATTTGTTACTGATGCTTCAGAAGCCTACTGTATCCATCTTTAAGGTAGGTGATTGAAAATAAGTTGCTGGGAGAATTATTCTTCTTCAACTGCCTAGAACACAAAGGCATTAATCACCTCCCTAATTATGTCATTAATAAATTAGGAATTAACAAGGCACCATACCCAAGGAAACTTGATCATCAACAATATTATCAATCGCACATCCATTCTTGAAGTTGCCAACTGTGCAGTGTGGTACTGCTTCTTCTAATAGTAGTCAGGCACAGGGGCACAAGCAATCTTCACGAAGTCCTGATATTGCACTTGCCCACCAGGTGAGACATTCGCCTCACGAAATATCTGATCAACTGAAAAGGATAACAAAATAATAATAATAATAATATCACACTACTCAGGACATAAAAGGAGAACATCAACACGCTCATATAGTACCAATGTTTACTAAGCCCTTATTAGCATATGTCCTGCATATTTCAATTGCATTTGGCATATTAGAGATCCAGATTCAAGTCTTCTGGGTTCTTACATCATGTCAACTAGTATATAATTACAGATGTTTCAAAATTCACTGTGCCTTCCCTTCAGTGTCAAGCAGTCCAAAAATAATGGAGTGTATGTCACGCTTCTTAAATTGTATTCTCTCTTAACTCATTTATGAAACTTATGATTGATATTTATATTTGTTACAGTGTTTGAAAAGATAGAAGAAAACAATCCTATTGGCTTTACATTGGTTTACCAAATGGTTTGTTCCTTGCACAAGAATAACTTACAACAATAACCAGTTTCAGTCGCAATATCAACCAAGAGTTGCATATTACTTGGCACTCACCCTCCTTTGCACTGAGCTGCTCTCCCCAGCGCAATAACATGTGTCGCAACTGACGAGCAGGTATGGTGCCTTTCTTAGCTGGATCTGCTGCCTTAAAGGCATCTATCACTTCACGAGGCAAGTCTTCCGCCCGACTATGAATATGCATTATATCCAAGAAGTCTGCAAAGGACATTCTGCCACCTGCAGGAAGTGCAATTTGTGCCTTTCACTATACTAGAGTCTTGAAAAAAACAATGGTGGTAAGAAAATATGTAACACCCAATCACATCTGGAGAAAATGAAGTCACACATAGTACTATTGTGCACCTTTCCTTATGGAAAAACAAAATACTTGATTGTCCTGTGCAATATGGCACCATGTCATGTCCTTCAGGGGAACTTACTCATTTGGAGGCACTGAAAAATGCAAACAGACCTAATTGTATCAAGAAAATCGATACAACACCGAAATGTGGGATTCAGTAGTACCTCAGATGATAATGTGTCACGTTTCTGAGAACAATGGCTTTCATAAAGATTAATACTAACAGTTAATATTATTATGTAAATCAGTATAATCTATAAAGGAAGATGCTAAAATGCAATTCTAACATACATGTATATTTTAACAAACAAGGTGTTAAGAGAGCACTGATTTCTAGGTATGCTTGAGTGAAAGGCTTCCATGAAGATTATTATGATGAATGTTGCAACAAAGGAAGAAGTCACAGCAACTTCTGTGAATATTGCCCAGGGTAGTCCCAAATTTCCTAATTTTTAGGTACCCTGTAGGTTCATGATTGTACTCATTAAAAGCCCATCATTGGACCTTATTCTAGTATTAAAATTCATGCTGGTACACAGACTGTAGTCCACAGAGTGGATTTTATTGGTTTAAAGTGGGGCACACTAATCAAACTGGATTCAGTCTAGTAAAATTAAGTTACATAAGATTCTGCCAAGTCAGACCAATCTGTTTTACATCAGATTCCTGTATACTTCTGACATACTCCAAAAGTCAACTCAAGCTGTTCATGCCTGCAACTTTAATTGAATACCTTGTGGTTGGCTTTTGTGGTTGCAATAACAAACATTTTGCTTTCATAACACAATGAATTCTGTAATCCATGGTTAACTTACCTTTATCTTTAAGATATTTTTTCAGCTCATGAATTGTTGGGCTCATTCCCAGGGACCTCATGATGATAGTCAGCTCATCCAGAGTTCTAATTTGGCCACTTCGGGCGAAAAGATAAAAACATTCTCGAAACTCTGTCGGAAAACAAAAATTATAGCACAACTGTAGCGTCAAAGGGTCAAAAAATACCAGAGACACAACTTACGGCCCTAACGTGAACTGTGTAACTTACCATCGATGTCCTGTTCTCTAAAATATCGTGCCTGAAACGAAAATATTACTTTTAATTAGTCAGCAAGGCAACAAACTATATGTAACTCTGTTACAAGTAATATTCCAAACATTGCAATACCATTTGTAAATGTGTCTTCCAACTGTCTGATAACGAAATGCAATACTCTCGAGCTCCACACTCCACGTAATCATGTACGCCTACATTCGGTAAGGTCAACAGCTGATCACGATCAACTGGGATATTGTTTCTAACACCGTGTGTTTAATACAGCGACACACAGATGGCACCAAAGTTTGTTATACGAACGTTTTTACAAATGCTACCTTGGTTTTATTAAAATTCGATCCTGCACGGCTTTCTGCTCATGCAGTTATGTACCACAAAAATTCTGCTCCATTGCAGCGGCCCGACGTTATCGAAATTTCTCACTAAAGCGACCGTCCCAATACAAGCAACAAACTGTAGCCCAAATTGATGAACTACTTAATTGTCATTCTCTGTTGCGTATTTCGAAGATTAGGCTATGAATTAGAGCCCACTTTTTAAAGCTCCCTTGTCTACGTAGCATTACCAGAGGGACGAGCGGGTAACCATCTGGGAATATTCAGAACCGTACAATTTTGTCTCCCATGTAATAAACAAGGAGTCTACCATTATAACCCCATTTTATACTGCTCTGATTCCCACTAGCCATTTTTTCCTGTGAATCCACTGCCTTAAACGATAAATTTCCAACCAAGCACAATCAGTGAGAGTTAAGATTCGCACGGTGGACATGGACAGTGACGTTCACGTGGCTTCTAACGTCAAGTACGTATGCGATTACTCATCTGTCACATACTCTGAATGGCACTCAGCTCGGCCTTTAATGGCAAGCCTGGGTTAAGTATTCTGTGACCACGTGCGCAGCTGATGCATGTATGATCTGTGGCTGAAAAAGTGTGTTGGATGGGGTATGAAAACAAGGTGATCCCACCATGGTCGTTACAGATTTTTGTTGGTTTCGTATTATTGAGGTAATGAGCAACTGCGGGCTGCGTTACTGGTACTGCACACATTGTTTCATATTTTTATATGCTTTCTACGTACACAATTACGCCTAAATACAACAAACGAAAAGGACAAAGTTGCGTGTTCGCTCGAGAAATAATGTCATACGCATGTACATGCGTAGTCAGTTGTAGTTTGTTTATGGTTTTATTTGAGTTGTATGTGCCAAGGCCGATAAACAAAGCGTGCTGTGAATCGACTGTTCTTGAAGAATGATTGCTACAAAGTCGGAGACCTTTGAACTTTCCACTTGGCATTTGTGTTAGAAATTATTGAATTAATTGTGGTAACAAGTTTATCTGCAATTGAAATGGGAATTGTGGTTGAGGCTGTAAGGTTCGTTTCGTGCGGATATAATTACTAGTTTATAAGGAACTGTAATTATTCATACATTTTATGGGTGCTTCAGTGAGATATTGCTGAACTGCATGCAGATTAAAGTACAATTATGATGCAACTGTTTTACCTCACTGCGACTGTAAAGCGGAATTACTTAATACAGGTTAACTGAGCCATAGTTGAACTGATATCCATAAAACAAGTATGTTTGGTATGAACTGTAATTAGCATACCCACTCAACGGTGGATGACTTGCACTTGTTCATATTTTTTACGAACGAGCTTACACTTAATAGAAGGAAACTCAATTGCATGTACTTTTGCGCGTCTATTTTTGAGCCCAGCCTGCTTGCATTTCTTTTCGTGTATGTGTGAACGTGTGTGTATTTGAAGATTTAATAACTTCACCTTGAGCTTTTTCCGGAGGTGTTGGTAAGCAGTATTTAAATAGAATTATTAATGTAAAAATTCTTGTATGAAAAATTTACATTCACATATTTTTGTTAACATCATGGGTTCCTTGAAGATATTTTTGAAATGACTGATTGATCTATTATTTAATGGATTTAGAGTTGCAGTACATAAGAGAAACATAATTCATGACCTTTTAATTTCTTATAAGTGATGGGAAAGTGGTGTAATAGTATGTGTATACATGATATTTTATGTCCAGAACTTGAACTGAAAGTGCCATATATATTTGGGACAAAGTTGTAGAACATGGCATTGATGCTTCATTCACTGTGTGGATGTGTGCTTATATATACATGTAAAATCCCCCCCCAAAAGAGAAATGACCACATTGCAGACAAATTCTAGTCTGCAACAAATTTATTGTTCTATTTGCGTGTTTCAGTTACATGTGGCCATCATCACGGAGGTCGTAGAAAATTTGAAGTGGAAATTACTGGAATCTTACCTTTAAACTTGTTTAAGTTAGCTGACCTATTACAGGACATGATTAAACGCAAACAGTGTGGGCCAAAATCTATTCAATAAGTGTAACAATCACGAATGCTTATATATGTGCTGTGCAGAAGATAAAATAGGCTAATGATCCATACTTGTGGCACTTAAGATTCATTTAAAATGGGAAGTACATGACATATTGAAAGGTGACAGTATGCTGTAATTAGTATCTCCAGTTTATTATATGCCATAGATATAATGAAAGCCCTTCTGGGGCATCATCATTGCTTGTTCAAACATCTGTAAGTTTTACTTAGCTGATAACTGTGCAGTATTTCCCCAAAGATTTGTATAGAAAGAATGCCGTACTTGGTAAATTGTAGTATGTTGTAGTGTGCCTTTATTTAACAACTCATTGCACTTGGTTGTAGTGGTTGCAGAGATTTGTAAAAGTAAGTTTGTGTTTACTTTTATAGATCTTTAGCATTTTGAAAGCATATGTGGTGACAGTGCTTGAACTAGAAAATAACAAAAATTATCACTTTCTTTCTTAGGATGATTAATTACTGGGGTTGAATTTATAGGATGTGTAGCATGCATGAGAGATATTGGAATGACGCTTGAAACGGTTTTCTCCAACTACTTCAGTTTTCATTTGTCAGTATTTCATCAGTACTCTGTATTCATTCTTTTATCTTTCACCGGTGCTATGTAATTTGAAGCAACTGACACTTAAAAAGACTGATGGACATATATCAAAGTATAACAACAAGACATACATCACAGAAATGGGATGTGGTGGTGTGAAAGGATTCATTTGGCTCAGGAGATGATCCCCTGTTGAACTTCTGTTAATGTGGTCATATCTTTGGTTTTTGTAAAACCAGGGATTTCTGTGCAAGAATTCAGTTTCTCACAATGATATTGATGAAGATTTAAGTCTTTGTATGATGCCATGTCCATTTGTAAATAGGTACCCATGTTTTGGAGGAGCCTGTTGCCTCCACCTTCAGGGTCCTTGTGGACTTAGTGGATCCTGAAGGTGGGCAGCAGCAGCTCCGATAGGTAGGTAACTATCTGCTGATCAACATGGTGTCTTATCCCGGAAGACTTGAATATTTTAATGACCAGCTGATAACATGTGTCAACTATCCCTGGATGACCTTCTACCATGTAGTCAAACTTCATATTAAGCAATCATAATGCCTAAGTTACAATTGTGGCACCTGTAAACAGTTGTAAATATTATGTATGAAAAAAGTGTACTAAACTAATCAGGCACTAACTAGATAAAAAGACACCCTTTGCAGCTTCAGGTAGACCTCCTCCAATCTTACTTTGAAAAAGTTGGTTTAGTTGTTTGTGATATTCATTAATTTCAAAACAAGACCAAGAGGAAGGTCTTGATTGCATTGTATTGGTTTATGTGAAGGCAGTGGTTTTGTTGAATTCATCTTTGTGTAAAGTGGGACTGTAAAATGAGTTTGGCTGTGTAGTTCATTATGTTTAATTATAACTTTATATTTCAGTGTCCCATTTCTTATGGTGCAGAAGGAAGAAGGAAGAGAAAATGTGCTAGTTGAAATAGTCTTAAAGAAGTGTTAAATGCGAAGATGGTTTCGGACCTGCAGAAAGGTAGTGGAATGATTTCATACTTCACTGCGAAGAAATAGTATGTCACACTGTTGTATTTTCTTCCATTTCAAGCACTGGTTGTAGTTTTAAATACTCATTTATAAAAGACTGGAAGATGTGGCTTTTATTTGGGAATGTCGTGCCTTGAATGCTAAGTGGTGTTCCAGGAACTGTATGTAGTGATATATCTAATGGAGGAGGGAATTTACAGTGGATTTTGGTTATTTGAATTATAGACATTTTTAAAGTGTTTGTGGTTGTATTAACTAGTTATGTCCGTGTGAGACATATGACAAGACATAGTCATGAGCCACAGTGCGGTGGAAGGAAGAACACCATCAGATGCAGCAGTAGTTCTAAGGGAAGAAAGCTCTAAGCTTACAATTAGAAAACAGCAACATGACTCAACAAGTAACAGGAAGGAGTTGGTGAGTTCTGTTTCATGTTTTGTTCATGCTTGGTCAATAGATTTATCTCAGGATACTGCAGTTATGCACCCCACTGTTGTGTTAATTATGATCTCTAAGGAAAAGAGGCCATAGATGGGTGGATAATATTAAAATTGATCTAAAATGAATAAGGTTGGAGGCTGTGGAATGGACTTACTGAATTGAGGTTAAGGCCCAGTGGCAGACGCTTGTGAACATGGTAGTGAACCATCAGGTTTCGTAAAATGCAGGGAATTTGTTGATTGTCAAGAATGATACTGCAGCATGAAGTAAGTTAATGATGGAACTATTTTTGTAGAATATGAGCACAGTACTTTGAATTGTGTCATCCCCGTTGTGTGTGTGAAAACTGGAGAGGGTATGCAGTCAAACACAACTATGTCAATTAAGATGTTTTAATGAATATAACTAGAAAAACTACATGTTTAGGCACTTATTGGCCATCGTCAGGTTTACTTAAAGAGAGTTTATGGTCCTACTATATATATTGTGCGTGCACATGATGGAGAGATCTGTACATCCGAACTTCTATATTGGAAATGCGGTGGTGTGTTCTGGCTAGAGGCACGATAGGGTCTGGTGGCTAGTGTCGAGCTGCAGTCCTTGGTGCGCTGGTTTTATGAAGAGGCGTGCTCCTCTTCCTTCCTCCTAATTGGGGTCGTGTCCGCAGGAAGGCCCAATGGCCAATAAGTGCCAAAACATGTAGTTTTTCTAGTTATAGTCATTAAAACATCTTAATTGACATAGTTGTGTTTGACTGCATACCCTATCCAGTTATGAGCACAGTAATTTCAGTACTTAATAATAGTTTGTGATGTTTGAAGAGATTTTAGTTTTTTTGCAATACTATTAAGAGTAGTAAAGTAATGAACCCCTGTCTCTTGGGAATGGGATATTCAATTTCCTGTATGTGTGAAAAAGTGTAATGGCTTAATTGTGTTTGTGCACAATGCAAGGCAGTACAGCAAATCACAGCTTAGTCTCATATGTATGTATGTACTTTTTAATTCAGACTCATTTTTTCCTGTTTGAATCAGTCTATAATAGAAGTGCTTTTTGCGTTTGGCCCAAACAATTCTTGATTTTTAATTGTTTTAGATATTTCTTAAGAATGATAGTGGGCAAGTTACAGATGGTAATACTTTTTTTACAGGCTAACATTTTCATCAGAATCTGATATATGGCACTTCAGTTTACAGACAATACAAAATGTTTCCAGAACATAGCACCTCTGGTGCATTCACTTTGTTATTGTCTGTAGATTTCAAATTTGTAGATGATATCAAGAAAAATGTAAAAAGTCAGAGTGTTTGAAATGTGTTACATAATGCACTTATATCTCTTTTTCTTGGGAACATTTACAATCAAACACAACTTTCTTTTATTTTTGGGGTGAAAGATGTTTTCTCCATATCTTAGCATAATATCTACAATTGATCACAACTTTCTTTTGTTGTCTCCATATGTTGTTAATGATGAGGTAGGATGAATATGTGTGGGTATTAATATAAAATATGTATTATGTTTGTCCAGTTTTAACAAAAACAGGCAGATATTGACAGTTTTAGTAAAACTTCTCAATATAGTATTTGACAAAATTCTGTCCGGTGGGAGTCAAGTTGTTCCATGCAGACAGACAGACAAGACAGAGGTACAGACATGATGAAGCTCATAGTCACTTTTACATTGCTTTGTAAATGCCCCTAAAAACTAATAATATCAACATCACAGATTAAATTTGTGACTCGTATGGTCACAGAGGTTAGCTATTATAGTAACAACATAAGACAAGCAAGTTGGAAGTGACAAGAAAGGAAGACCTTGTGACTGCTTAGTCTTGAAATGGTGGTGTAGTGTTAATTGTGCAAAATGAAAATTGATTTCCCAGTAGAAGTTGGGAGCCATTTCATTTTGTACCGTATATGCCTGATAATGAATTGTGCAATGTGCTGCACTCAATTATCAGTTAGATTTGGTACATGAGATTGAGTGATCAAGGAACATTCCATCAGAATCAGAATACTGCCTACTCATCGTAATGCAGAAATCATTTTGAAAAGATTGTAATGTTGTAAATGCATATGTGAAATGTTATTGAGAAGGAAACATCTAATTTATCATGTTGCAATGTTTTTGTAAGTAGTTATTGTACATTCCTCTGGCCATTTATCAGCACCTCACTTCTTAGTTCTATATGCCTAAAGTTTGTACATGTACATACATGTATGTACACACACGCACGTGTATGATCAGAGAGAGAGAGAGAGAGAGCAAAATCAAAATTCATGACATGTTTATTTTATTGATTGGGAAACCATTATTCTGACCCTTCTCAGAAATTGGACTTGGCAGGCCATTTTATATTATATATACCATGCCCAGTTTTATAATTACTGTATCAACCAACAAATGCATTTAATAAAATACAATTTGAGACAAGTATTAAATTTTATTAAGTGCATTTTTTGGTTGATGTATCAATAAATGGCAGACCGTGTTACAATGGGCCAGGATAGCGTAGTCAGTATAGCAGCTCTCTGTGGTCTCGACGGTCTGGGGATCGAATCCTGGTGGGGGCAAGATTTTTTTCACCTGTCCAGAATGGCCCTAGGGCCCACCCAGCCTCCTATACAGTGGGTTCCAGGTTTCTATCCCAGGGGTAAAGCAGCCAGGGTATGGCATTGCCCACCCACCCCCATCTAGTGCTGAGGTTAAAGAAAGAGTATAGCTATACCTCTACTCCCTTTCTGGGCCTTTGTGGCCTGTTCTAGTGTGAATTTTAAAGACCGTGTTACAAGGACAGAAAGTTTTGAAATTTCTCCTTAGTGTATAAACATAATCCCTTATAATGTGCATGCTGCCAGGGTAGTAATATATACTTATTCTGTGTGCTGTGTACTACAGTTTATATGGTTTGTGTAATTTCAGAAACTGTCCAACACAGAGCAAGTGGTGACAAGTCTTGTTGCTGGAGCAATAGCAGGGGCAGTTGCCAAATCCACTATCGCTCCACTAGACCGCACAAAAATCAACTTTCAAATCTCAGAGTCTCGATACTCTGCAAGAGAAGCAGTGCGCTTTCTAGTCAGCTCTTATCGAAATGAAGGGTTGCTTAGCCTGTGGCGTGGTAATTCTGCCACGATGGCACGCATCATTCCTTATGCTGCAATCCAGTTTACTGCACATGAACAGTGGAAGAGAGTTCTTCATGTGGATGCCAACGAAAACCATAAGTACGGTAATTTGTTGCTGTGTGCTAATTACATGCAGTTCTTAATAGCTTAGTCAGCGTAGTGATTAGGCTATGAGCTGGACAATTCAGGGTTCAAATCCTTCCAGGAGCAAGAGATTTTTCCCTTCTCCACATCATCGAGACCAGCTCTGGTCCCCAACCAGCCGGCTGCTCAGTGGGCTGGGTGCTTTTTCATTGGTAATGCAGCTAGTCGATGAAGTTGAGCACTCACCTCTGTCTAGTGCTGAGGTTAAGAATGAGTGGAACTGTGCATCTTTTCCCCCTGTATACCTTCATGGCATGTACAGGGGCAACTTTATGTTTTTGACCTTTGTCTTATTTCTTGCTTGTACCCTCAGCACAAATTCTCATACACTTTTTTTATGGAGGTAGTGAGGTCTCCTCTGTGAGACTGTATCATGTAGTAAATGTCATGTTCTTCCTGATTGCTTATTCAGTAATTAGGTGCCTTATTAGTTATGTTTGTTGTGTACTATGTTGTCTGTTACCTTGTATTGTTTATGCTGGCTTACTGATAAGGCCAGAAATAAAACTGTGAACTGTTTATTCACTTAGAATGTAGTGGAGAACATTCCTACTACTCAGATGCCTGGTAAATTCCATTATTCTCTCTTCTAGCATCCTCAGTCCTGAATATGTCATAAGTAGGTTTTCGGTATTATATATCAGTTTCTGTTGTCTGCTTTTATCCCCTGTAACTCTCTTTATAATGTGAAAAGAACAGAAGTGAAGAGATGTAACTGATAAGACCAAAGATGTGCTGAAAAAAGAAGACAAGATCTACGCTGAAAAACCACATAATACAGGGCGTTTCATAATGTACTCTGGGATTACAAAAATTTATTATAGGAAAACCGTAGGACACGTATTTATGAAACCTGTACAGTTAGAAGGAACAACTCAAAAATTTTTTTTTTTTCCCCCAGTAAGTTGTTTTTCATTGTATTTCACATTTCTGCTGCTAGGTGATGCGAGTGTATGTAGTGAGAAAATTGCTGCTCCGGGGGAGAAGTAGTTTTGTGTGTTGGAATATCACACGAGGAAGTCTGTGGTTACTGTGCAACGTGCATTTCGTGCAAAGTATGCTAAGGACCCACCTACAGACAAGACCATTTGTGCGTGGTATAAACAATTTACTGAAACTGGGTGTCTGTGCAAGCAGAAATCAAAGTGGTCGCCCATTAACTGATGAAGATGTTGTTGAACAGGTTCAGGCCAGTTTTCTGCATAGTCTGAAGAAATCAATGGGAACTGCAGCTAAGGAGCTACTGATGTCGAAAATAACAGAGTGGGGGGTTCTGTGTGAGTGTTTGATGTTTAAACCATAACACATCCAAATGGTACAACAATTGCTGGATGAAGATCACAGGTGCTGGCTTGATTTCTGTTTACAGTTACAAGACTTAATAAGTTCCGATGATCATTTCCTGAAAAAGGTGCAGTTCAGTGATGAAGCCACATTCCACGTCAGTGGTGCAGTAAATCGCCGCAGTTTCAGAATATGGGGATCTGAAAACCCATATGCCATGTGGAGCATCAACGTGACTCTCTTAAAGTCAATGTGTTTTGTGCAATCTCCAGTCAAAAAGTGTATGGTCCATTCTTCTTTGCTGAAGAAACCATTACTGGCATGACATATCTGGACATGTTGCAACTGTGGCATTAGCCACAGTTGCAAAACATACCGACTTTCATATTTCAGCAAGGTGGAAGTCCCGCCCACTTCCACTGTGAGGTTCATCAGTACCTGAACGCAGTGTTACCAGGACATTGGGTAGGGCATGTGTCTGGAAATGACCAACCACTGATGTTATGGCCCCCGAGGTCCCCTGACATTACGTCCTGTAATTTTTCTCTTTGGGGATTTGTCAAAGACTGGGTATTCATTCCACCATTGCCACATGACCTTGATAACCTAAAGGCACGGATCATTACAGCAGTGAAGAATACTGATGCACCCATGTTGACACGTGTCTGGCAAGAACTTGAATATCGTATCGATGTGTGCTGTGCCACCCATGGTGCACACATCGAACATCTCTAGTTGTCAAAAAAAAAACTTTTTCAGTTTTCTTGTGGCTGTGAACAATTCTATTAAGGTAGGTCCTTTGGTTTTCTTGTTATAAATGTTTGTAATCACGGAGAACATTATGAAACACCCTGTACAGATTAACAGTTGGTTTTGCTTGTGTCACGTATTTGTAGTTCATTCCTTTCTCTTCTTACTATGCAACAAACCTTTACTTTACTCATTTTAGACTCATGGTGAACTGCTTTTTGTTTGGTGGCACTGTGTGGAATTTGGTTGTGTTGCTAATGTTCCAGTTGAATATACTGCCTCTGTGTTCAGGGTTAAAGTGATTGGGATGAAGATACAATCAGGATATAAGAGCAAAGTGACAGGATATTATTACCAAATCACTTTTACCCTGAAGATGGAGACAGCATGTTCTTTTGAAACATTGGGAGCACAGCGTGTTGGCGCAGGCTACCACGATGCAGGTCTTTTATGTTGTCATGCTCATTAATATACGTAAGAGAACATATCATTTATAGAAACCAATGTTGTGGAGTATCTGTTTTTAAATTTGTTGTGTGTAATTAGGACTTCTCCTCACGTGAGGTTCCTTGCTGGCTCACTAGCTGGTATAACCTCACAATCGCTGACCTACCCATTGGACCTGGCTCGTGCTCGAATGGCTGTCACTCATAAAGAACAGTACCGCACATTGCGGCAGGTATTCGTTAAAATCTGGTATGAAGAAGGACCACGCACTCTCTACCGAGGGTACTTGCCGACTGTTCTTGGCGTCATTCCATATGCTGGTGTTAGTTTTTTCACGTATGACACTCTCAAAAGGAAGTACATTGGTATGTATAGGTGACAGCTGAATACTGCTGTACTAGTTTCCATAACATGCAGCTGTATTAAATATACAGAACAATCATAAAATGTTGATTGCATGGCACATTTAACAAACAGATATTATTGGCAGCTTTTGCTGCACGCTTAGAGGCAAGTGATGCATCGCCAATGAAGTGTGTATTCATTGCCTGTCACTTGGTACACTTAGTCTGTTTTCAACATATAAGCTTTAGACTTTTCAGTATAACACAATGATATATTCATTATGGCTTAGCTCTGTGTTTCAGTCCCTACCTTGACCATCATCTGGCTACTGTATAAAACTTGTAAAAACACAAGCAAAAGCATACAAAAGACTTCACAAATGAAGAGTATATTTTGTGTACAGTTTTACCTTTGCCATTAAAAGTTGTATGCACTAGCCTGATGAAGGTCCAAGTAGGGACCGAAACATGTAGCTAAGCCATAACCGATATACCATTTTGTTATATAGAAAATTCAGATACTTGTTTGTTGAAGTGACAGGAGATGCCTGATGATGGTTCAAATAGGGACCAAAATATGTAACTAAGCCATAATAAATATACCATTGTGTTAGTGTGAAAATTGGAATGCTGATATCAAAAACCTGACAGGTTGACAGCCATCAAATTAGTAGCTGTTTTAATTAATCTGGACATACAAACACGTGTAAATAGAGTTGTCGTATAATCTGCATTTAACTTACTCCATATTTTAATTTAAGTTGATTGGGGAGGTTTCTGAGTGCCTAGTAAGGTAAATGGTATGTCAGACCCTTTATTGATTACATTGACAGAGTATGTAATTCACATGAATTCAAAGTGTTGATAAAAATGTGACATGAGATTTAAGCTTGGTTGAAGAAAATGAGCAGACACTTGTCACTGATCATATTCAATAAATTTATGCTTAAGTATGTTAACTATCTACTTTCTTCTTCTTCAGTAGGACATGTGAGTAATATCACAGATGTACTGCAGCCTATAAGGCTTATTGTACTCACCCTATCCCCCCCCACCCTTTCCAAAGGAAGGCGTGCTGAGGATTTTTTTGCCCTGAAAAATCCTGACGGCTTCGGCCCGGTTTGAACCCACGAACTTGGGTACTTAAAGGCAGCACGCTACCCCTAGACCACCGAAGCAGATTCAGTGTGTTAACTGTCTACTTTTTATCTTCATAAGACCATTTTAAATTGAGATAAATTGTTGCTTATGGTGTTTAATTTACAAAATTAACTGGTACTTGCTACAGAATACACTGGCAGTACAAGTAAGCAGGTTGGTCCTGTGGCCCGTCTTGCATTTGGAGCCATAGCAGGGCTGTTGGGTCAGTCCTCATCTTACCCTTTGGATATTGTTAGACGGCGTATGCAGACCTCACATATATCTGGCACACAGTACAAGACTATTCTTGGAACACTAAAGAAGATATACAGGTATGGTACAATTATTGTTACTGTTTACATGAAAGATTTTTGTGCAGGAGGAGGGGGTTATGTAAGGCCCTGGAAAATTGTTCACAGTGTAGTTTGTGACCAAAGATGCATACAATTTAAATTTTTAATATGAAACCTTGCAGAATGTGCAGATATAAGTACGTGAATATCAGTGACAAGTGTGTACAGAAATTTTGCATAAAGTTTTTCAAAATCAGTATATAAGAATGGAGGTGTAGAAATGCAATTCATAAGCCCTAACACTAGGACAGAAATCTGTTTTAAGTTTGAATGTACTTTTAACTTGATACACCTTGCTAAAAATAGCTTTTGAACAAGTGGTCATGTTTTTATGAATCCACTAAAGGTGACTGCTGGGACTTTTCTTCCATCAGTGATCACAGTGTGGTAGCACTGCAGACTTGGTGAGGTTTGTTAAGTGAGCTATAGGATCCTGAAATTTTGTTTAGCGTTAAGTGTTCAAAATACATAGAGCTGGTAAATGTAAACTGTATAATCTGATAGCCATGCAATAACTAATGAACTGTTAGATCTGGGCGTGTAAAATTGTATGTGGTTATTGTACACATACCTAAAGATTCCACTTGGCACAGTTTTAACAATTACAGACGTATTGATGATGTAAAATGTTGATGTCACACCCGGCACATTTGACAATTTATAATGGTAAAAATTATACACAGTAAAAGCATTGTTGTTATCATCACTGTTATCAGCTTTATTGTCAATGTTGTCATCATTGTCATTGATCAATCGATCAGTCAGTCTAGGTCTCCTACTATTATCACTGTGTGAGCTGGAGCACAAACATATTTTTTTACTACTCTGCTATTTTCAATGAAGTATTGGTGTATTAGTATATAAATTTTGTGTGAGTGATGGTTATGAAAACAATCAATTGCTGCCCTATAAACATGAAACCAGTAAATATGTATTTCTTTCTTTCTTTCTTCTTTCTTTCTTTGTTGATATGAGAAGAAAGAGCATTCCACTTCTGTTTAAACTTGTTTGTTAATGTTTCAGAGATGAAGGTATTCGTGGAGGTTTCTTCAAAGGCCTTAGTATGAACTGGGTTAAAGGACCAGTTGCTGTTGGGATTAGCTTTGCTACGTATGACTCAATATGTACTGGACTACGTGAAATTGTAACACTGTGCCATTAGATGGTTCAGCGTTTTCATATATTAACATTCATTTCTGTTCGCAAACGTATCACAGTACAGAGTGTAAAGTGTCACTTGTATTTAATTATTTTGTGAATTATGCAGTAGTTGTGTTGGGAAGTGCAATGCATAAGTGAACATAAAATTAATTTCATATTTCACCACTTCATACATAACCTTTAATTTTTCTGAAAGGTTGTGAGTCTAACCTTCTTAATCAACAAGACCAGGGAAAAATGTGATAAACTTCCCGGTATGATAGTGCATGTTTGAGTAATGTGGCGACAAGCCATCATAGCAAGTTAATTTTAGGATGTATAAAGGAGTGTATATAGTCTTATGTTTATATGGTGTACTTCAGAGTAGTAGTAGTAGTAGTAGTAACAACCTTTTCAGTCCTGTGGCCAAAGAAAGTTATAATTTACAATTTAGTCATAGATACACTGATTCCAAAATATGTCAGACTAGCTCATCCATCTGGAACACCTTTTTATTATTGTACTGGTGTTTCCCATAATCATTTTTCATCTCGTTGCATTCATCTTCATAGAAGCTTACATCGTGACCTTAAAGAATATGGTTCCGTCTTTCGTGATGATACTTGCCGTGCCTTATATTAGAATAAAAGAACTTGTATTATATGAGCGTGTAGCTACATTATTGCTTGGGTCTTACAACAGGACACTCTGTCTTCATGGTTACAGTACTGTTTTCATGGGGAAAAGAACAGGGAAAGCAAATGACTTTGACTCAAACCCGGACATGTAACAGCAGAAGTAACAAATATTCCAAGTTTTATTTCCTAAAACAAGTATTGTTTGTATTTATACTTTCCTACCATGATTGTTAGTTCCAAGATACAAATCATGAGGGACAAACAGACACTGTGAATTATATAAATGTGTGTGTTCTGTCTGTATTATGGCATGTTTGGTTTCAAGTATATTAATACCATTATGGCTGGAAATGTCCAAACTTGTTTGATACATCTGTCTAAAGGTCTACTAATTTTTTTGACATGATTGCATCCTCTTGTCCATTATCTGCAGTAATTAGACATTTTCTGGAAGCCAAGCCATTAACAGCTGTATGCTATGTTGGTGAATCAAAACTTCTGAAATTATGAATGGAAGCATCACGATGTGCTTGTAACATAATATGATATTAAATAGTGTACGTCAGCACCATCACTTTATTACTAAAGGTAATTATAAAGCTACATGTTTCAACTATAGATTAGTCATCCTCAGGCCTATTTTGTCAATTGTTTCACAAGATGCTATGCACACTTTGGGATTCCATCATGTTTACATCCCTGGAATACATCAAATTAACTCGTTTGTCTCTAAGGACGTGATGTGCAAATTGTGTTTACAAGAGTGGGATACATAAAATTGGATCATTTGTCTCGTAAACTGTATTATACAAATTGTGTCTAAAAAGTTAAAATACGTAAAATTCTTAACGGTGTATTGCTGTTCACCATTTGCAAATATGAGTTCCGTTATCATCTGGTTGTTTTTGGAGCTATGGGATACTGTATATTTACTTGTGACGTCGGAGTACAGCTTTGTTGCTTTTTTGTGGGAATGGGTGTGTTGTGAAATGATCTCGCATGATGAAATATTGGATAGTATTGTCTGGTAAGGTTCGCTGCTTGTTTCTATTGTTATTTTGTTAATGGACAGATAAGCTTCCAGTTACGATTTTCTCCTTACATCTAAAGAACAAAAATGGAAACAGACATTAGTTTTTGTTGTATCGGATTTGAAATCAAGTTCTGTTGAATAAATTACAGAAAGATTTGCAAGTGTTGAGTTTTTGGTTCCGTTGTTTATATAGTCCTTGCGATCAGCAGTAGTCTTCAGCGTAGGTGTCTATACGTTCGCACTGGATATTAACCACTGTGTAATATGTCGTTCTATAGCTATGTTGTTCTAGGTATTACAATCACTGTACAGACTTTGAACAGTTTCTCCGATGTACTGCCCTTGCAGGTGACGTGTGCTGCTGTCTTTGCTGCCTTCATATGTGCTGCCCTCCATGAAGGGAATGTTGCACTAGTGTTTCAAATGTCAGGTTACTTTGTACGGTAAGTCTATCGTTTATCTGGTTTTTGGTCTCTTTATAAATGTAAAATTTCTCGAGGGTATCAAGCATTTTTCCCTTTCTCGTGAAGTGAATTATGTTCATTATATCATTCATTGGGCAGACGTACACTATTTAATATTATATCTGAAATTATTGTTAGTGTACATTTCTTTCTTGCATTGAAACTGTAGGGTATCTGTACTTGGTGCATGATTTCAACCCGAGTGTCAGTTCACTCTGTTTGGTCTTCTGCATTCACTACTGTTCAGTTCAACTTGAGTTATTTTTTATTTTAGCACAATTTATATGAGCATGCATTACCTGCATTGCTTGACACAACAAAATATTTCCTAGTAGAACTGATGCAGTCATAATAGCAAGAGCCTGTCAGGAACCAGGGATGAACAGAGATGTTAACTTATTTCATGAATTGGACAAAACTTCTACTCCCAGACATTTATTTACCAGAAAAACTGTGCCTACCCATGCTGTTGTAATCACTTCAGAGCAGCATGCTTACAGTCATATAATGTACAATATAATTACATTATGTTATATAATACAGAATAACCCAGTTAAGATGTTCATGCTTAAAATGTTTTCCTGTTTAAGAAGCCAGAATAATTTAAAACCAAAATTTCCCTACATGATATGTATATTGCCCTTTAATACATTTCCCACTTAAAAGGCTTTCCTATGTAATAAGAATGAAAATTTCATGATGCAATGAATTCACCATTTATTTACATTTTCGCATAAAAATCGTCACAGTTTTTTTACCAACATATGTGAGGAAAGTCTGTAAAGATTCACCTTTGAGGTCAGTTCCACCAAGGATCAGAGATACAGCTAAGAAACTCGATGCAAATCCATTGCAACATGTGGCAGTAAATGATGCAACATACTGACTGCACTACATTGTGTTTCCATATGTGAATTTCACACAGCGTGACAAGTCTCCATAGTCTATTCTCAATTTGCGGTGTGTATTAGCAAGAGTTTAATGGAGGGTGTTGTGTATATAACTGTTTTACTTTATTTTCACCCAATTTGAAGTATTCTTTGTGGAAAATTTATATACATTTTTGCTCACATCAGAGTGCTTGTATGTGTACAGTGTCTGATGTAACGATCGAACACCTGATCAGCATCGCTACTACATCAAAAACTGGCACAAAGCATATAGGCTGCTCTGAGTTAAAGAAAAGTTGGATATTATAAACATGGTGGTGACTATTTTTATGTTTTGTTGACCATGCATTGTGGTATGATCCTTGCAAATGACCAACTGGATGCAAAATTTTTCATGTATGTTTATTTTCTATTCTCTACATGCCTTGGGCAGCCATGTGCCCATTGTATCAATGCGACATCTGGTTTATGTCACTCAGTGTAGATGGTACCAGTCGGTCATCTACACAGAGTGTGGTTTGATGATGAAAATGATTCATGAATTTGAATATGGATGGAGTAATATTACAGTAAAGGCCACATCAGTTTTGTTACAAAATTAAAAAATGATATTATTTTCAGGCTGCTGTTTTAAGAAGTTCTTCCCATTTAATAATGCAAGATGTGTTGAATTTTTCCATAAACATCATAAGAATGTTTTACCATATGTGTATGTGTGTGTGTGTGTGCGCTCACGCATATGTGTGTACGTATATATACACATACAGGGTATCATTTATTTTCGAATTTATTCTTTATCATCTGTAAAAAAATCAAAGAGGAGATACGCAAGAATATGAAGGAATAAGAATTAAAAGACTTCCGGCTTGCTCATTTTGATTTGTCACTTATCACAGATTATCAGGTGCATGGGATTCTTGAGCCTGGCCATTGACTCAGATAACTTAACATCAAAATTTCCATATTGAGCCTTCTAATAAAAGTTTCACCAGATTACCAATGTATTTGTGCGTAAGTCTGTGCTCATTTATTTTTGGTATGATTCATTGGTTGTAAACCAATTTTGGCACAGTGCTTGTTCTGCTTTTTCCCACTAAGTTCACTGTTTGGGAAAATAGTGCTAGGTGTATATGAGGATAAAAGGTATTATGTCCCAGAATTCATGCTTTGTTTGATGATTGGACCTCTTATTTGTCATGGGAGTATATTGTTTACCAACTGAATTACCTTTCTTTCATATTTCATATTTAAATCCTATGACTGGCAAGCAGATAAAATTTGTCATTATCGTGTTAGAAAGAAATCTGCATCCACTTTTTATTTAGTAGTTGTGAAAGGTGAGTGCAGATTTACCACTGTGAGTAAAATGTATACTATGAAGGCATGGGGGGTAAAGTTCCACACTTCCTAGATCTCGGCACTAATGGGAGGCAGGTCTTTAATTTCACATTCCATTTTCCTTGCTCCCAGAGAAACCATTCCTAGCGTCCATTGGTAGACCCCATAGCCCATTTGGATGTGGTAAAAGTATTTGACTGCTTCTGGTGGGAAATAAATTCTGACTGTTCTAGTTAATTTACACATAAAAATATACTAAAGTTTCATATTTGGGGGGGGCTTAACATTTTACAGCGTAAGGTTCTAGTGAACATCAGTATGATTTTTTAAATTGATATTCAAACTCTTTATTGGAAATAAGTTGCTGACATCACATCCTTATGTGATACGTAGCCAACTTTCCCTGAAATTTCAGTTTTTATGTTTCTAGGTGTAAGGTTTATTTTATTGTTTACTGTACAGTGCATGATTTTTTATCTCCTTAGTTAGATTGCACCTATCTTTTTTTTTTTAATTTGATTTATTGCATTTGAAGTTCTTACAAGTACATGTTGGGTATAAAATTGTTCCGATAACCAATTTACAACAGTATTTTTTAATGCTTTTCATGTGGGTGTGGTATGATACATAAAGGTTACAGCAGTGGAAAAGAAATACAATGTAAAAAACACTGCGGCACCTATCTTTATGGAAGTATAGCTAACAAGTTTATGGGTTTTTTTTTTCAAGTGCAACGTCCCCGTTATGTTGAATATAAGCTAAAATATAATATAAAATATATATAATACAGTCATGCACAACTTTATATTTTATTAGATTATAATTACAGCTACATGTTTCAGCCCAATTGTAGGGCCATCTTCAGGTTGATCTTTAGACAGGTGGAGCGTACAATTGGTAATGCTTTCAATTTATGAGATCTTGTATTACAAGATTTGGTTAAAATAGTTGTGGTATATTATATAAAAGACTTAAGATTAAAATTCAAATGTTGTAGTTTATACAATAAGCATTAAAACAAAATAAAGTAAAATTGATGGGGTGGTTATGGGGGTATACAGTGGTTGGGATTCTTTTTTACTGAAATATGGTGCTGAAGTTTTTCTTGAAAGATGAAATATCTTCTGTATGATCAATATTAGCTTGCTCTAGGAGTGTTGGCATTCAATCAGAAGTAGTTTGTAGTTACATGCGTCTGTTCCTGTGTAATAGATATTATATAAGATTAATGAAATTGGATAGTAAGGTTATATTATGTTTTTGTTTTAATATGTGAACTGTGTACTTACATTAATGTTTTTGTATGAAGAGAAAGGTAATGAGTTCTAATCAAATACAATATCACTTCTTTCGTCTAGGTGAAGGCAAAATTCTTCTTGTAGGGTGTAATGTATGCCTGGGAATGAAAGTATTTTGACTGGAGTGGGCAGCACCTGTTTAGGAGATGTTCTGTTGTTAAATGAAGTTTGCCTATGTAAGATTTATTTAGTGTGAAATCATGCTGGGCTGCTGCTTCTGGTAATTTCCGTGTTAATGAACTGTTTCACTTGATATTTGTACAGGAGTAACAACGTGAATTTCTTGTGATGTGGTCAAGTTGAGAATGATCATGTATACTGGAATGCTTGTTGGTCTCTTCTCTGCTCTGTTACGTAAACTGGCGGTGTATGACTGTATTATATATATTTTATATTATATTTTAGCTTAAGTTTATGGGTATTGCATACATGCTATTGTCATTGTATTCTGTAATTTGAAAGAGCCTCTCATTGTCAGGTTGCTCTCCAGCCTTGCTCCAATGTCCATAGTGTGTCATCTAGGTCAAATATAAAGTAATACATCAAGCTACACAAAAGTAGGTAGCTAAATCTTAACTGATTTAAGAACAGGCTTTTACATGACTAAGTACAAGGCATGTTCAAAAAAAGACTGAACTTTTTAAATAGTGCATCAACCAGCACAGAGAGTGTGCTGTGCCTACTGAGCACACCTAACATCAGGTTTTGACAACAAACTGCCATTTGTCCCATTTTGTTTTGAGCATTAGTCACTGAGCTACATCTGCTGAACTGAGCAAGTGCACAAGCTGTTCGTCAGATTAGTGACAAAGTGACAGTGGTTTGGAAATGACATCATTTCAAAGTGGTTTTAAGTTTGGGAAACAGGAAAAAGTCTGATGGGGCTAAGTCTGGAGAATAGGGTGGATGGGGCACAACGGATGTCTGATGTTTTGCCAGATAACTGCGGATGAGGAGCAATGCGTGAGCTGGTGCATTGTCATGGTGCAACATCCAGGTCTGGTTTTTCCACAGTTCAGGCCTCTTCGTGCACACAGCATTCCTCAAACATGCTAAAACTTCCAGGTACCGCTGTTTGTTTACCATCTGACCACGTGGTACAAATTCATGACGGACAGTGCCTTTCCAATCAAAAAACACAACCAACATCACCTTGAATTTTGACCAAATCAACTGTGATTTTTTTGGTCAAGGAGACTGGCTCATACAGTCCTCCCTGTATGCTTGGTTAAGCAATTGAAATGTCTGTGTAAAATGTTTACCAAGTTTGCAGCAAAATTTCATACACGCACATTGTTCTTCAAGCTCTTTCATTGTCACTTTGTCACTAATCCGACAAACAGCTTGTGCATGTGCTCATTTCAGCGGATGTAGCTCGAAGACTAACGCTCACAGCGAAATGGGATTTTGTTGCCAAAACCTGACGCTAGGTGTGTTCAGTAGCCGCAGTGCGCTCTCTATGCTGGTTGGCATGCTATTTAAAAAGTTCGGTCTTTTTTTGAACATGGCTTTTATGCTCTTGACATAAGCACTTACACCCAAAGAGTACACCATATGAAATTAATACTTTGCCCTCTCCATTTAAGATGCTAGTGCATGATGCTTTGGGTATTTAAATTTTGAAGTGAGGCTTCAGTGTGTTTTACTGTTTGAAGATAGACACCCCTCTTAATTTACGAGGGTGAATCAAAAAGTAAAGGCAATTTTTAAATTACGCAGTAACCAGGACAGAGAGGAGCTGCTGCATTGCACAGTATTGACAATGCCTGTTGAAGTGTTCAGCCATGTGCAGTACAGCGCTGTGCCTTCAGTCAAGTAGCAGCAACGTGGGCGAAAACATGGACACTCCTTTGCAAGATCACACCATCTAAGAACAACGTGGCGTAGTGCAGTTTCTTTGGGCAGAAGGAGTGAAACCTGTGGAAATTCACTGTCATATGTTGGCTCAGTATGGACAGAGCACCATGTGTCAACAAAAGGTTTATGAGTGGGTGGAAAGATTTAAATTGGGTCGAACACATGTAACTGATGAAGGTTGTTCTGGTCGGCCATCAACATCGCTCAGCCGCAAAGCTTCTTCTCCTCAGGAATACAGAAACTAGTTGAACAATATAACAAATGCATTGTGTTGCAAGAGGACTATGTAGAAAAATGATATGTAAAATTGCTCACAGTTCCTTCTATTAAAGCCGTTAAATGTATTTTGCCTTTACTTTTTGATTCTCCTTCATACTTTGTTCTTCAAGTTTAAAAGAAGCAGGGGTTATAACTGCAGAAGTATTTGCAGTTTACCGTTTCACCTATTAATTTTCCATTATGTTTTAAGAATTAGTGAATTAGATAGAGGGTGGTCCATAAATATATATGATGTGTCAATGGAGAATGTAATTGAGTGTCAAATTTGGAAAAACAGGATAAGCCTCTGAGAATAGGTGAAAGGATTAAATTGGAGGAACACAACAGAGTCAAAATTCGGTCAAATGGTCGTATACAGCAATAAAAAGAATTAGCATCATAATTATGCGTGTAGTGAAACTTCATTAAGTAATCCAAAGATTTAGGAATAATAAATTTTTCAGCAAAGTTGTATTACAAGAACAGTTTTAGCATTTAATAAAAACTCATTACAGGCAATTAAGTGGTGAGTTCAAAAAAATCATTCCCAGGATGCAGTGACATATGTGTATGATTATTGCCTTGCAAACAGCGACATTGCAGAAATCTAAATCAATTGGTAATAATTCTATAATACTAAAGTTAATCTTAATCCTGCTGATGGCTGTACATTTTTTTAAATGGAAGATATTCATGTAAATTTAATAACCCTGATAATTTGTACTGCATGTACAGTGTACATCAACAAACATAGAATCTCCATTCCCTAATGTCACAGTTGGTCAAGAAAACACCCATACTGAGCTAGATCATGATTGTGACCAGCATGACATTTCTGCTGTCAGTCGATGCACTATTTATAGTCTTGTTATCTTCATGATTTATGCCATGTGGTTACTAAAGATTCTTCAAAAATGTCTGGTTTCAAAAAGTGGTTCACATTGACAGATTGTAGATTGACAGATTGTAGAGATATAAAATTATTTATAAATTTGAATCTTGAGCAGTTTTTCTACAACAGACAAAGATAATGGTATTACATATGCGATGATGGCCAAATATGGAAAAAAAAACTTCTCTTTCTCATTTTCTAATATGTGACAGGGAAAAGAGAAGTTACTGTTATAGCAACTACAGTAGAGTATCCCCATAGTGTATGTATCCAAATTTATATTTTTCTTTCTGCATTTTCTTAGTCTTAAATGACCTTTCCTTTTTATTGAACCTTACGTACATAACAGAAAAATTATAAGTAGGTTGAAGAGATTATTAACTTACAGTTTAAAAACTGGTAAATGAGAAGAAGATAATGCTGTACTGAGGTGGTGATTTGCTCGGTTTTCGCCACAGCCCCACAACAGTTCATTTGTGATATGTGGTGATGAAATGGCAGTGCCTCATATTTTTCTCTGAGTACTTGAGGTTTCCTTTGTAATTTATCACTTCACCAGTGCTTCATATTATAACCTTAATTTTGAAACCTCTTTCTTCAGGTAGTTTCTCCTAAATTTTTAAAGAAATGAGAAGATTCACAAACTTTAGGTAAAGTAAATAAAATTAAGATTGTCCCTTGTGCATGCCATGAAAACATATGGGGGCAGTGGACATATAGCTCCATTCATTCTTAACCATGGCACTTGCACGGGGTGACTGGTCACCTTTACACCTGGGCATAGAAATCTTGGTACCCAGGGAATAGGAGGCTAGATGGGCCCAAGAGGTGGTCTGGATGCTCTGGATAAGATGTATCTTGCCCTTTGTGGTAGAGTAGATCAGAGGTTTTATATATATATATAACTAGTAAAAGTACTGCTCAGCTTAAACTTAAAGAGTTTTGCCAGTGAAATATCAGTTACAAGCCTTGAGAAGTGTGGTGGTAATATGCATGTCAACAGCTAGTACTGTGTATATATTTGAAACTGCAGTGCCTTGGGACACACTGTCAACTGCCCTATCAATATAGTAATAAAACTCATATTAAGTAGTACATACATCACATATTTTCATACTTTCAACTTTTAGAAAAACATTTGTGTTCTTGGGGTACATCTTTGTGCATCTGCAAAATGAGAATTGATTAAAATGTCAGGATTTTTATAATGCATACATCCCAGGCAATGGGCAATGTCCATCTCATACTGCAGAATTTTTTTTGCATGAATAATATGATCCATTTTTAATAGCTGAGCTTGATGTTTTGAGTGAAAGTTTAATTTTTCTTTACATTGAGAAACAGACAAAAGTGTAGATTATATTTTGTTATAAACTTGTTTGAAATTCATATTTTCTGTCATGGAGTTCTTATGTACTGACACTTTTTGGAATCTCATGTTCTTATGTTATCTCATGCAAGTCATTATTTATAAAAATGTAAATTCACTTTGTCTTCTTGCATTTTACATTCTGCTATGTTACACCTAAAATATGGCTCCCAAGTGTACTTTTTCATTCATGTGCCATTCTCTTCAAGTCATTTTTGTGCTATGGTCAAAAAGTCAGTTTTGTTTTTTGTGCTGTGAATAATTATGTATGCCCATTTCTATCCTCTCTTCATCAAAAGTAAACCCTAATTTTTCAGCTGTGATTTTTCCGTTCTCTCATTCTGCTGTAGTTCCAGGTCCTTCCTTTGCAATATTGTCTAGTGCATATTTTTGCAGGAATGTCATTCATAGTCCATTTGTATGGCTGCATTGGTATCGAATTATATGTCTTTAAATATCCTGCTATATATATAGTGCTGACTACACAAGTGTGCCCTATGGTTTATTTCATTTTCTGTTTTTCCCATACTTGTTTTTAGTGACTTTTTTACAGATTTGTTTCTAATAAATTAATTACTTTGTAGCCATTCCTGAGGGAGAAAATTGGTTTTATGAAATCACCATTCTAGGGTTCCCTGTATGATTTTTGAACCAGTTTACTGAGTTTTAGGCATTTCATTTGAATATTATGCCCTTAGAAGCTGGCCTAATTTTAATTTTCTATCATCACTAGCAACAGCCGAAGCACACACATAAACTTGTGACACTGAATGTATGCCAACAGTTTCTGTCCCTGTTTGTGGTTGAACATACTTGTACATGTAAATAAAACTAAACTTCAGTTAGAGTCACATTGTCTGTGCTATTTAAAAGACTGGCCTATGAACATCAGTTGTATGTATTGTATGTACAGACATGTATTCAAGGGTAACTCTATATTTTCTGTCGTCTGTGGAGGTTATGTCAAGCTGAGTGAAATCAGAAGGTGGTTATATATGATGCTATGGAAATAATGGTGGAGGAAGTTGTCATATCCTTTTGCTTATAAGATACTATGTGAGCATTCAGTAGAAAGATCTGGGGAAAAAACACAAAAGAATCCTCATTCTTGATTGCCAGTTCCCCAGATTCAAGGCTGAAATTACACTACATTTCACACTTAGCACTGCATAGTTTGAAGAGTCTGTCCATTACCCAGTATTCTGAATAGGCATATCTCAAAATGTGATCTTACCTTTAAGAGTTGCCCAGTGACTGAGAATAGCTAGCTGTTGAATCCATCTGAATAGGTGCCTTCCCATCTTTCCAAATGATGATGGACACGCATTTAGTATGTGTGAAACAATATGTTCTGTTCAGAATACATAAATGATGGACCAGTTATGTAAACCAATTAATTCTAAATGCTAATATACTTTGTCATAACCCTTTAGAACATTTTTACATATCACAGGTGTTGCCACTGGTTAGACATGCCTAGTGCCATGACTTACCCATGTTGATAGTATTTGTATGTGTTATGATACGTATTTGATTATTCATGTAATCAAATTTATATAATGAGCAAGTCATGCATAACTAGTGCCAAAACCATTTCAAAGCCAAAATTTAATCTCCCATCATTCTGTGTCATTATGATGGTCAGAGCTTGTAGTGAAAATATATTTAAAAATCACTACATGGACCACAATTCAAAACACTCCAAGTTATACAGAGGTGTGACATTGCATTTACTGTCAATATTAGTTATTCCTGATGTTCATGTGTAACTAATAGTTACACAATATGAGGAAAAAATTTGAGTGTAAACTTCCTTTTCTTAAATATAAAATTCCGGCCTACTTTTTGCATATTGTACTATTATTTGTTTGTAGATTTGAAAGACTTTGTAAAATTTCTAGTGGATGCACATAAATCATTGCTTCCACTTCTTATAAAGCGCTACAACCTATATAAGGTTCTGGCTTGCTCAAGTTGAGCTTTTTTAGCAAGTAGTTTTCCTGTGTGAGGGAACTGGCCTCACGACAAACCCCCAACCTGGAGGACCAGGATTTGTCTGGGGTTATCTCCCATAGACGGGTTGAGGACTTCCGTCTAGCCCCCTCATATCCCTGAGGACTGGGCCCTTAAAACATACTACCTCCCGGGTCAGGAGGACCTGTAGCTCGCAACGGCAGGGTCGCTACTCCCTGAGGTAGGACTATCTCTGAAGAGAGTTCCTACCTGTTACCATCCCTCAACCTGGAGGGCCAGGGCATCTCTTTTAGTCTGGGTCATCAACTTTGACCTGTCTGACATGGGAGACCCTACCAGTAGCAAGCTACCGCCAGCATAGCTCTCAGGATCATATGACCTCGCAAGCCCCACCACTACGTCAAAGAAGGGATGCACATAAATCATTGCTATCCATCACTTATTGTACTTTTCACATCCATTTTTGTACAAATTAATAGGAGGTAATTTGTAATATAGTGACATATGTATGCAACAAGCAAATACTAGTCAATTGCAGTGCATTCTTGACAGCAAAATGAAACTGTGCTCTAGTGATTAAAAGGCAGCATTTAAAGTATGTTAATTTTTAAGTACTGCATGGTGGCTGTCTAATCTGTCGCTAATCATTTTCAGTCAGCGTTTGTACCGTGGTAGGATTTCGTATATTTGTATTAGTGCACCTGCTTAGCTTTTCTCTTAACACAGTGAAATGTGATTACATTGTCATGCCCTCGTGCCTAAAGAAAATGTACTGCCATCACTTGTGATCATCGTGCCATCACCATGTCTCCTTTCTGCACCTCATCCATTTGTCATGGATAGTCTCATGATCTGTTGTATATTTTTAAAAGTAAAGGTGTAAAACTCTCCTTGTGCCTGCCGTGAAGACCTAGACCAGGAGCAGAGGTGTAGCTCCATTAATCCTTTACCTCAGCATTGTATGGAGGTGAGGGGTTACCCACATGCTCTGGTTGTTTTACCTGCCAGCAGCCACTGTGGCCTTCAGAACCAGTATGCATGTTTCAAAGGAGAGAAACATCTCATGCTTCGGCCAGGATTGGCCCCCAGATTGTCCACCTCTTAGCGTAATCACCAGACAGACTATACTATCCTGGCTGCTTGTTTCTATATTATTTGCTGCAAAATTATTCTATGTAGTAAGATGTTAGTAAGTTAATAGTTAGTTCACATGAAACTGTAATAACCTAATTGTTAACAAGTGTTAATCAATTATGTATATTTTGTAGGTATGTATATATGTACTTATAATTGTATTTTAAAGTTATTTTCTTTTTATTTTAACATATGTTTCTGAGAAAATATTATGTTTGTTACTTGTTTTATAGAAGATTTTTTGTTTCTTGAACACACAAGAAATTTAGTGCTTCCATATAATCTGCCTCAGATCATTTTTATACCAATGGAATACTTCAATCTCCAGCCATATTGGTACTGTAGTCATGTTTACTTCCGAACTCGAATTCTTTATATTAGAAAGTAACTTGCATAAAAATTATGTTAAACATACTTTCATGGACTTAAGTGTTTAAGTAAAGACACATACTTGGTCATGCTGACTGCACATATGATAGCCTTAAAATATTGATGCCTTACACACTTTTTAAGAATTGACACAAAGCAGTGTACAAATGTTGATGTGTGCAGTATAAGACTGAATGTTTCCTGTAAGTGATGTGACAATAATTTATAGTCCCTGTATTTCGCAGCTAATTTTTAGCTAATACTGTGTTGCATTATTGATTCTATATATCAGATGATTCAAATGCATGTTAATACGCTTTGTTTAAGTTTTTTATTATGTATGTGTTATGTAAGAAGTACATTCTCAGGAATGATAATTCTTTATTTCTGTCGCAACCTTGCCTTCCTTGTATCGATAATCTCCTCCACTTGTTCCGTGAACTTAAGAAAGGCATTAACACTGTACCAAGCAGTCTGGTGTAGTATTAATGCTGTAGACTTTATTTTGGAGGTGCCCAGTTTGAGTTATAGTTGGTGCATCAGCTATTCCGAGTATTTTGTGGTTTTCGTCAGTCTGTCCAGGCAGTACCTGGGATAGTATGCCTTCCAGATTCTGCCTAACTCATCATTCATGAGTCCTACCATCAGTGCTATGTAGTCTGAGGTAACCAGCAGCATTGTGAATTACTTCACCAAACAAAGTTAAGGGTGTAATGGTGTATTACCTTCGAGTCAGTATATGGTATGTGGACAATTCACTGGTGCTCAAAATGTGTATGTATTACTGTTTATTTAGTGAACTGTGTTAGCTGTAATGGCCTGGTTCTTTACAAGATATTTCGCTGTGGTGCATAATTACGAAGAAATTACTGAGAATATTACAAGAAATTTCTTGTATGTAGCAGGTTCCATCAAAACTAATGTGTGATCATATTATAAGACTAAAGATGTATTCTAAAATAACAATCAGAAAATTCATTAGATGATCAAGATTTGTACTAGTTAGATGGCAATTCAAAGAGAATAAGACCCATGTCTTTCCAAGTTAATAAATTAAAACTGTATCGGGTGTTATTTTGAGGCAAAAACTGTTTTTAGACATATTTGCAAAATTGTGAAATGTGCATGTTAGCTTCTTCACATCTGTTTGTCTGTCCATCCACCTGCGTGGAAGAACTCGGCTCCCATTGGATGGATTTTCATGAAATTTGATATTTGAGTATTTGCTGATAATCTGTCAAAAAATTCAACCTTCATTAAAATCTGACAAGAATAACTGGTACTTTACATGAAGACCAATATATATTTTTTATCATACCAGTATATTGATCAATTCATCTTAGAATGAGATGTTACAAAATGAGGTTGCAGAATACATCAGAACGCACATTTTATGCTCAGTAACACACTTTCCAAAAATTGTGCCATTTATGAGATAATGTGTTAAAATATGGTACAGCCAGACAGGTCACAGACAATGGTATACAGTGCATGTGCATTGCATGCTGAATAATGAAGGCTATAAACACACACTCAGAAAATATGAAACACTTCTATTTTTCCATGGTAACAATTTTTGTGTGAATGCACCTCATTGTTACATGATACATACTTTGCTTGTCTTGTTTAGTATAACTTCCAGAGTCTACTGATAACTGCTTTTATCATCAACATAAATACACAAACTGTGTTCAGGAATCTTTGTATTTCATTTCCTGGTGCATACCCTTGAGTGTCATATCCTGGACCATAATTTGAACACTCTTGCTTTTGTTATTTGTATCCTAATTTGGAGAGTATGTGATAACATGAATTTAAAAATGCTCAATTATAAATGTAAGTTTACATGAGATTAGCCTAACTGCATTACACATTGCAAAATTAATTAGAATCAAAGTCTATTTTTGCTGATACTCAAAATTCCATTTCCAACAATGAAAATGTATAAATTCCACCTAAAAATAATTCAGGCAGGACAGATACTACACTCCCAGGTCAATCAACCTACACCTACACAGTGTATCTTGCAAGAATGAATTGCCATATGAACAGAACATATTTACAACAGTACCTGTTTATCTTAACAGGGTTGACACAAATACTGTAATCATTTGAGGACCTCAAACATATCATCTGACTTTTTCTGTCAAGGGTAACTGCTTTTCTTCCTAGTCAATGCACATTAATTAATGCTCTGTTAAAATACTGTGTACAATATTGCATTTACAAAAGAGACCTGAAAAGAAGACATTCATCATCAGTCTTGTGTCACATATGCACCCCTTCCCATCCTAAGAAAATGGGCTGAAAAGAGTGTCACTTCTCTCCTGACATTCCAGATATACATCCACTTTTTCCCATATCCTTGGTACACTGAAATGTTAACTTGAGAATCAAGCCATACAGCACCCCTGCTTCGGTGAGTGTTTATGAAAAACTCAATCTGGATTTTAACCCTTAAGTGATACTCTGGATGAACTTTCAACTACTGCCCAGAATGGAGGGATTTGAAATTTACAGTACTCTTACATGCATTCATGACCATGTGGAGCACAAGAGGATAGCAGCATGTAAGGACTTAGTCTGTAGTGCACCATGGCAAGCATCAGAAGTGTCAAGGGTGTACAAATGCCAGATTTAGAGTTCTCTGCAGTGGTCTTGTTGAAATTCTTGGACAACTTGGCCCTGAAAATGAAGACACAATGATCCTTTTGAAACATCAGTTAACTGCTTAACAAATGACACAAGGGTAACATCCAGAAGCCATGCATGTTCATGAATTTTAAGATCTAACATATTCAAGATCAAGTGTCTAGTTAATTTAGACATCCATGGTTTCACATTTAACAATCATTTATCAGACATTTTTATATTTGGCATTTCTGCAAGTATGATGAATGCAGAAACTAATTTCTGAACTTAATGGACCAAGGTATATTAATCATTCATGAACTAAAGAGGCCTTCTACCCCAAGCATAGGCAGCTGGCTCTTCTGTAGTGCTGTCACCACCCGCTACATCAAATGCCATCATATCCCTGACAGTAACCATCCAAACTAACAATGACTGCATTATAAGCCAGGATGTTGCATTTTATGCCATAAAAATTTCTCAATCCAACAGCATAGCCATCTCATACACGCACACTCCCTCAACTAAGAGCAATTTCGGACGTCAAAACATTCAGGACATACTGGCAGAATACTCAAAAACACTGACACTACAGTTGCGTAAGTCTACAGTGTTGATAACTTAAGGACAGAATGTAAGACTCGAGTATTACGGAATGGTTTGGTCCGTATGGCACAAAGAATGCAAGATTCAGTACGACTCAAAAAATATGGTCACACACAAGGTTTCTTAGAGACTTGCATAGCAATCTACGCGACTGGGTTGTAATCTCTTACATGTGCAGATAACGAACAAGGTAGGGTTTTGCTTGGATCGTTTGCCTCTTTTTTTTTTTTTTACCTACAGACAGTTCTCCCTTCGCTCCGGTTTTTTTACAAACATACGTGCTTTCTTTCACTTAGTGTCGACTAATTCACCAAATAAAAAAAATACAGAAAATTAAAATTAAAGGCATTATTAAAAA
>Ga0131853_10001584_pt1 | contig 40618 bp, 34 predicted proteins | sample TergutLab28metaG_FD_92764 | JGI IMG/M metagenome (GOLD analysis project Ga0131853, IMG submission 92764) | Labiotermes labralis P1 segment gut microbial communities from Petit-Saut dam, French Guiana - Lab288 P1 (version 2) (version 2) | ecosystem: Host-associated > Arthropoda: Insects >...
TAATAATAATAATAATAATGTGCGTAATTACCTTTAGTCGTAGGAACATCCCAGCCTATCTTGGTTTAAGACAGAACCCCATACATAAAAGACAAAATACTGTTCTCCAGACATATAATCTTGTTAGAAAATATTGAGAAATACCGCTTGCAAGCTTTAATTTTCCTCCAAATTTGTTCTGCTGAATGCATGCAAAATAAGAAACTTATTTCGTAAATAAAATAATACATTAGTAGTTCACTGCAGGTGAACTCATTAACGAATATACTCGTATGTATGGATGCAAAGTTAGTTTTATTTATTCATTTATGATTTATTTAACTACGCTCTCAGCGTCTCCTGCTGTATATTGTCGAATGGAATGATGATTAACAAACAATGAACTGTGAAAGATGTAGAGCGAAACGGCTGTGGCCTAGGTTAGGGTACTGCCAATAGAGTTGGCCCGAGAGACAGGAAAATCACAAAACTGTCGGGGTATATGGTGTTACGCCAAAGATTCGAACCAAGCATCTCCCAAATGTAAGTCAGTGAAAAGCCTGTCTCGAAGTAATAACACGAAAAATATACGCACATAAAAGAGGCAACGATAACTTCTATTATTATTAGTAGTAGTAGCAGTAGTAGTAGTAGTAGAAGTAGTATGAATAATTAGGCTAAGGAATTAAAACATGTATTAGTGTTTGTGAGAAGGGACTATAAAAAGGTGTAGTGTTTCGTAAGCACTTTTTGAAACCGCCGTTCCCCCCTCAATCCTGACTTGCGCCTTGGTAACTCCTACGTAATGGTTGCACGCGTTGTCGACATAATTGTAATCAAGACTATTTTCGTATCTTCTGATGAAACCTCCAGGGGAGCCTGTGATCGCTGCGGGGTTCTCACTTTTCTCGGAAGATGACAACGTCCGGCCGACAGTGACACGTGGCGTTGTGACCCGCGTGTCGGACCCAGTGGCCATGCTGCAGACAACTTGCTGCGTCCAGTCAGGTGCAAGCGGGGGCGCCTTGTTCAGGAGCACCGGCGACCTGGTGGGGCTTATATCTTGCAACATTATGGACACTTGCACGGGGGCACTGTTCCCGCGACTCAACATGGCTGTGCCGGCGAGTGTGTTGGCCGAACCTCTGAACGACTACCTGCGTACTGGCGGTAAGCAAGTGTGTGTGTGTGTGTGTGTGTGCGCGCGCGCGCGCGCTTTTTTTTTTTTAAATGGAGCTGGCTGAAGAGACGAAGCGACATCCTCTGAGCGGCCCGGTCTTGTTATAAAACAAAAAGTATAAATGTGTGCTCCCAACAATTCTAGATGCATTATGTTAAGATTTTGCATAGGCATAGTACTTAATTGGTCTTATGTTTCCTTATTACAATCTCGTAATTGGATAAGCAGAATTAATTTATTCAAAATATTATTAACTCTTCTACTTCAACTACTGATTTTCTTTAGAAGATCCCCGTCTTCTGGGGGGTGATGCCGTGTAGTATGGTACAAAATTTACCGACGAGGAAGACATACGTCCCTCCGAAACGTAGGCAGATTCCTACCAGACTACACGGCATCGCGTTTTAGGGGACGGTAACCTTCTTAGTCACGGCATTTAGAACTTCAAACTTGGCGTGTTGCTACTTTCTGTTTGTATCCATCCAAACGAATGTTATTGTCTTGAAGGCCCAATGTATGAACTGAAACACAGTTTCGTTATCTTTTCAGAAAAACTGACACTACTGACATTATCGAAAGTTAACTGCGCGAAACAACATATGTAGGGTCCTTCCCAAAAGACCTTCTAGTTTTAAGTGTAACTGTGGAGACATAGTGACCGAATTGAATTTAATTCTTATAGTTTAAACTATCATGGATGCCAGTGCATTGTCATCATTGGCCCTGTCTCATATCAAATAATTGTTGTAGACCTTAGCGTTGGTTTAATCGCTGGTGTCTGCTGTTAGTTCCGTATGTTTCCAATCCTCAATTCTGTTCTGAAACACATCAAACAAAGTACTCCTCCGTTTCGAGGCGGTCTTCCTCAATAAACTTGTCGCTGATGGGATTTTTTCATCTCTTCCTCCCACATTTGAGTTTCTGTACGAGTTGTATGTTTTTATTAGTCATGCTGATTGATATTTATTAATGGAACACGTTTTGTTAAGGATTAGATGGGTTTAGACGCGTTTAGGTTGCGAGACTTCGGATTCACACGGCGCTGTTAGTGTAGAAGTCTTGAAACTTTTCGCGGCGACAGAATTCAATAAAGTCTTCACGGGCAGACAGCTGCGTCAAGGTGTGAAAGTTCTCCAACATTTCAGGGACTGACTCCATCCCCATCTTCAAGGTGTCAATGTAGATTTAAGTCTCCTTGTAGACTATTCCATGTTGATGAGTATATTATATATGTACCGACGTTTCGGAGGAGATTGCTGCTTTCGTCTGCAGAGTAGACCATCAAGAATGTGTCTGGGTTGCTGCATTACGTCATGTTCTTGGGTTAACTTGGGTTACGGTACTTGAGGATATGTGAGAGATTGTCTTTGAAATTTGATTTTTTTTTAGTTTCTACATGGCTGATGAACCTATGATACGCGTGCCCCCAAACGATACGCGGCATTCACTGCTGTCCCAGTTTTTTTTTATTTCTTTTGCCCGACCAGCGTCTGTATATTGCGAAGAAATATATATACGTATATAACTGCGTAGAAATTGTATATGAACTACAGTTGCTACCAAATAATACGCGAGTGAAACGTTTTTACAGAAATCGGGAGCTGTGCGAAGTGCTGACTGGATGTTTACCATTGGATTGCCTGCCTGACGCCTGGCGGCGACTGGCCGAATACGTGACATCGGACGAAACGTTTTTAATTTTTTTTTTCCAAAAGCAAGTAGTAGCAGCTCCAGTTACTGCCATATTTTCTTCTTATCGCATTCCTCGACGAGGACTTTGTTAGAAATGTAATATAATAATTATAATATGCATAAAACATAATAATGCTATAATTAATAATAATTGCGGAAGACTCAAAGATATTATTTCCAGCCCTATCCTAGACTAATTAGCTTCAACTCTTGCATTGCCGTCATTGCCCTCATGACACAACGTATGGTTCGGCGTCATGGTTGTTCCGTCGTCATACAATTTTATGTGTGTATATTCAAATTAGAACGTGCACTTAACTTCGCTACCTGTTCCTGGTTGCGCCTGATGACTGCAGTAATTACTGATACATGCAGCGAAGTTAATTGCGTTTCGTAATATGAATTGAAACAAATAAAGCTGTAGCAGGACGGAAAAACCTGACATTGATACTTTAAATACAACATGACGCTCAAGTACTCTAACCGGTACAGGGAGTAAGTCCTTTATTAAGAGTCAAAATTGTACATTTAAAGCATAGGTCAGAACTGTTTAAATTGTTGGTTAGGTTTATGATGGAGGAGAAATTGTAGAGTGTCAGTATTTCAACTCAAAGGGAGAGAGAGTTTATGGCGGGTATAGCAAGCTAACAATTTCGATGTTTGTCAGTGTCAAAATGTGTGGGATAAGGAAGGTTGAAAAAAAAACTGACTTTGAAAACCTTGACAGCTTTTGGGACATTTTAAATCGTGCGGGAAAGATTTACAATGTTAGGCACGCTTGGACTCTAAAGAAATTAGTGAGACGCGTGAAGTTCACGCGGGCGACGGCAATGGAACGACATTACATTAATGGAAGCCAATGGGGTTAACGTATTTAAAAATTCTGACTTTTGGACCTATTAGGGAACAGCGAAATTTAACATTGGCCAATCGGGTATAATAAGAAATTTTAAGAGAGGATGAACTTAAAACTTACGCGTTTTGGAAAACTTAACGCAAAAGGAGTCTGGTTTTTAACTCGGAAGTGACAAGTTGTGCACGCGTACCAAAGCTAGCAGTGAATACAATTTTTCAAGGGCGCATCCATATGCAGCGATCTGTATATGTCAACATCAGGAATTAAAATAAACAACATTAATAGTGACAAGTGTTAGTAATATCACCGCCCCGCCACTTAGACCATTTAGATTCCTTGAGAAAAAGACATGCCGGCCGATTGAATAGCTGGGTGGGTTGTACTACTTAGGTTCGTGTGGCTAGCGTCGGAATAAACTCTGATGCCGCAGCCGGTTTAATCGTCGGTGTCAAATTGTAATCATAGTAATTTCAACTTCTTATTCTATTCTGAGACCATTTAAGAGATTAGTTTTAGATATGGACGCGGCTGCGTCTGTAGAGACGTCGTTGGCCATATGTTCACATTGTTTGATTCCTAGGGTGTCATGCGCTTGCATGAATCTGCTCATTTCCTTATGCTGAAAAAATTTCAGTGAGATTTCTTTATTAATAGTGCGCTGGTTGACACAGATGTAGGAAGAGTTTCTTAGAGTTTAATGGTTTAGGTTTCTGGGGTAAGTTCATGTGTGATGACGTGTTTTAAATTTTAATTCTCATTCCACTTGTCACCTGCCGCAGGCACATCCGCTGCTGTAATTGTTTAGTCATCGTCTTCCTCATAACATGTCGCATGCTCGTCGTCGGAGCCAGCGTCATTTTAAAAAGTCAAAATCCAGTGTTGTTTTTGTGTTTGATTTACACGAACGAGAACTATAATTGCTCTATCCATTTAAAAATTTATGTTCTGTGGGTTTTTTAACAGTTGATTGGTACGTATTATTTAAATCACTGTACTAGTTAATCAGTTTGTTTATTGAGGTAACTACTTAATCACATAAGTCCGTACCCTCTTATTATGTGTTGAGAGAACTTCACGGACATTATTATTATTATTATTATCATCATCATCTTAATAATGACGTTCGTCGTAAGGCTTTGGGATGGCGAATGCATGTTTAATTTGACATGTAGGGCTTGGAATGATTGGCGTGTAAATGGATAATGTTTGTACTGATGATGATGATGATTATGATGATGATGATGACATTGGCAAATAAACTGAATGTTAAAGCACGCCTGGTAAGTTTAATCGGTTATAGTGGTATTTTTTTGTATCGTTACAGATATGCAGTACCTGTGTGCAATGGAAAGCAAGGATCCAAATATACAACGGCTTTGGAAACTTCAAAATATGATCAGCAAGCTGTAATACATACTTAATGAGGCTGACAAGGGTGTAGTTCTAAAAGTAAGTCTACTTGTGAAAGTGCCCTGATAGGCTGGCGCGCAGTTTCAAATTGAAATAAATTGATGTTAATCACAGTCTGAGGCCGTTGTCGATATTATTTAATGACATCTTCATTCTTTTACACCATATTTTGTTTTTCTGTGGCACTACTGTCCAACGCGGGCCATGGCCTCTTCATTCTTGAGATTGCTAGATCACACCTAGCGACCCACTAGAGACGGTAGGACTCTTTTGGACGAGTGATCTGCTCTTCGCTTAGATCTCTACCAGGCAACACACAACATTCACAAGAGACGGATATCGATCCCCCCGGAAGGATTCGAACTCACATTCTCAGCAGCCGATCGGCCACAGACCCACGCCCTAGACCGCACGGCCAAATCACACACTACATAGGCCAACTATCGCTGATACTTTCACCTCAAACAGAGAAGGTGGAAACTGAACAAGTTCCAAGCAATTTCCACGTCGAGTACATAAAACCTTTTATAAAAATGCCTGTAGAGTTTCCCTTCAAGTATTTTCCTGTTGACGACGATGATGATGTTGTTGTTGTTGTTGTTGTTGTTGTTGTTGTTGTTGTTGATGATGATGATGATGATGATGATGATGATAATAATAATAATAATAATAATAATGTACGTATTACTGAAGAAAATCATCCTCTTTGCAAGAAACGAAATAGAAATGTTTAGTAAAAGACTGTTTTTATCGCATATTCATTTTTCAAGACTATATTTCATTCATAAAAGAGTCCACACGAATTCCAAAACGATGTGTATTGTACTACCATTATATTTTTGATTTGTAGTAGTTAATTCTGACGTGGGCGTCCACATATCGGTCTTCACTTTCACACGATTTTGCAATATGAAGTGTGACGAGAATTCTATGGCTTTTCTGTCATCATTGTATTTCGTGAAAAGAGTTATATCCCAAGGTTGAGACTTAATTATGGAATTATCTGTCATAATTAAATTGCTAGATGCGGTGTGAAAGTTATGGGTTAACATTTATGTACTAAAACATTTGACAAAAACACTGCGATTAAAGTTTGTCTTTTTAAGAATACTTATAACTGTTACGCAGTTGCTACTTTTTTTATTTTATCTTGAAGTTTGTAATAGCATAATGGGCATATGGATTAGGCCACGGGCTGGATGACAGATGTATCGTGGTTCGATTCTCTGCCGGGAGCAAGAGAATGTTGTTTTCTTCAAAGCGTCCAGACTGGTTCTGACGCCCGCACGGCCTCCGATTTAATGGGCGCCAGAGGTGCTTCTTCTGTGGTAGAGCAGCCGGAGCGTGAGGCTGACCACTCGTGTCCATCGTGTGCCGAAGTTAACAATGGGTGGAATTATACTTCTCCATATTTCCTCATGGCTCGCACAGTGACAGCGTTACTTTACGATTTGATCTGTGTGTTTATCTCTTAAGGTGTTTGACATCTAGGCCCCCATTACATATTGGATCTTGTTCTTAATTTCATATACACATTGTATCTTAATGCATGTTGCGTTGAATTGTCTGCCTTTAGTCAGAAGCTTCCTCATCGCACTAGTAAAATTTTAAAATGCTTTTTTTGTTTTCGATTTTACTCTTTGTTTACTATACTTTAAATTATGTGCAAAATTATCGCGAATTCCGCTTTATTTTCTGTCCTTTCTGTCAGTGTTCTCGAAGTCCTATTTAGAGTGTTGGATACCTTATCTTATAACTAATGGGAGCGTTTCCAACCCTTTGCCCCTAGGCCGCACCTCTTATTTTTGGCAAGCTAGCCTTGTCATGTTCGTCCGTCCTATCACCCGTCTGTCACCATGGATCAGCGCGACTCCCAACAGACGGATTTTCGTGAAATTCCATATTTGGGTTCATACTGTAGTTTGTCGACAATTCCTATTTCGGCTAAATACAGACAAAAGTAACGGTTACTTTACATCAGCGAGGAGAAAAATGCGGCCCTTGTACCTTTAGCAATGCGGCCCGCGCTCTGTTTTGAGAAACACGCAGCAAGAACATAAGAAATTCGATTAATAATCATTTTATCGGCATTCACACGAAATCCTAAAAAGTTAATTTCGTGTTACTGCACCTCTTGACTTCTTTCAAATCTATTTACCTGTAATAACTTTCCAGTTCCCGACAGATGATGGACTTAGAAGTGCGTATAGTTAACGAACAGTTTTTTAAAGTGAATATTGTGAAGGATCCATACAGAAATCAACTCGACGATGAGAGATTCGAGAGCTGTCTTCGTGTTGCAGCTTCCCAAATCTCTCCACACCATATACAATTTAGTGACGAATAAGCAATGCCAATTTTATAATTGAAGTTCTTTTTCTTTAACAGTTGTGAAAAGTGTATAAAAGAGTGCAACAGAAAGATCAAATGTAACGCAAACACAATATTCATAAAATTGAAATGATGTGTACCCTGCATAATAAGGAGGATAGAAGTGTTAACGCCAAATATTGTGCATTTATTGGTTAATTAAAGAAGAACGATGTCCATATTTTCTCAGTTTACTTCACTCAGGATTTGTGATAAGAGAGACACAAGTTAGGACTTGATAAGTGACGATATTTTGAAATTATACTGTATACAGTGAATTCGTATATTATACGATCAATTTCAAATAATTTTTACCGCCCCAATATTGGCTTTATTGACATGAGGATGCTGTTAGTAATCATAAGTAAAATTGTACACATATTAATAATGCGGTTCGAATACATTTTCTCTCTTGATTTGACCCTCGTGCCCAGAAACTTGCTAACCACCGCTTGAAGTGAAGAACGTAGGTGTTTAGTCCTCATAACGGAGAGAGTTTTCCCTGTGAAACAAGCGGTGAAGTCGAAGAAACGTTGGTGATCTAAAGACAACATTACAACTTGGTCGACTGTACATTTCCCCGTATGCGATAATTCAGCGTTTACGAGGTACCGAGAATGATCATTTACAAATCTGTAACTAAGATTCTGAGAAATGTTGCAGTGTATTTTGTGCAAGTTTTCAGTGCTTTTCTTAAAATTAGCGCAAATTTAAAATTCAAGGTCAGTAAGAGATCGCAGATGCCAAAAGTGCTACGCTGTGCGGACCTTTCCTAACATGGTTAATAGACGTGTCAGGCACTTTAAAAAAAAGTCGGAAAGCCGCCGTGGTCACCGGCTATGGAATAATAATAAAATAAGTCCCTCACTACCAACCTTTATGCTAGGACCTTTCAGATTTCCTGTTGCTGCATTAAAGAACATGACAAAATAAGAAACTGCTTTGTGCATTATGTGCTAATTGTGAAGCAAAACGCATGCTGAAGACTGTGTCGGTCAAAACATCCTTCCTGAAGTTTCACATATTTTGAATGATTTGTTACGTAGAGTTAATCATGACTTGGTAGCATGTTCATATATGTAGTTTCATCTGTATTGGGCTACATATTGACCATTTTATTTCCTGACCTGTAGGAGATTTTCCCCCCCTTTTTTATGGCCTTGTATTCTACTTCTCCCACAAATTTACATCACCACATTAGCAACTGGTGTTTACGGTTCATGTTTATCTCTTTTCTGAGTCTCATAGACTTACAAAGATGGCACTTAAGTACGTCGATTTAACTCAGTGCTTGTGCCTTGAACAATTACTCCAAAAGAATACGGTTGTGAAGTCCTTCGATCTACTGCTTACTTGGGATCATCTGAACATTACAAGGGCGGTGAGACTCTATTCCCTTCTACAAAGCAGGACACTACATCGCTCATTTGTTGATATTACGATAATTTGTGTTCTGTTTGTTCATAACAGTTACTAAAATGATGAATGTTAAAAAGTAAAATTCCATAAGAATTCCAGGCTTTGTCCTAACAGTTATTAATTTCATTTAATCCTTAACTTTATGCAACCCAACCACCAACACCCGGACGATGTGGTGTTAGGTTTTGACGATAGATGTCAGATCTATGATCTGTACCCCTCTGGTCTCGTATTCAGCCAAAGTGTGTGGCGAGATATAAAATACGTTAAAGTTTACGCTAGGAGGGCACACGGATAAGAAGGAAGTATAATCCGTGATCACAGTTGGAATGCTATCCAAAGGAATGTACGAGTCAGAATGTTACTGTAAGGAGGTGTGTACGTCATGATGTGCTGATTTTGGTGTTATGACAAGTGGGCAGATTTCCTGCGTGTGCAGTTAAAGCGTTACTTTGTGCATGATATGTTTGCCGATGTTATGTCAGAATGAAACTGTGTGTATAGCGTAGCCAGCTTCTGTTTTAGAGGTTTGTGTAATTGTGTGTGTAGTTGGCATGTAGGAATTGGTTTTGTATGTTAGTTGGTCAGGACGGTTAATAATTAATCAAATCAGCACCATCGGACAGTGCAGTTCTACTCCTCAGCTCTCAATATAATTTTGCCTGAATCAGTGTAGTTAGGCACATGTCGTGTGCGTTGTCCAATGAATCGTAATTATAGTACTTTTTTTTTTTACTGAGGTTGCAGTCCTTGGTGGACCGCAGCCTCTTGTTTTAGAAGCTGTTTAACAGAACGTGTTTTTTTATTTGGTGGAATTACTGGCCCCACGCTCAACTTCCAACCTGGAGGTCCAGGGTATCCCTTTTTGACTGGGTTGTCACCTTTGACCTGCCTGGAATGGGAGACCCTGCCGCTAGTCACGCTACCGACCACACAGTTCTCAGGATCATTTGACCATGCAAGCCCCGCCACTATGAATTATAATAACTGGTTTTTATTTTTTGTTTACCCCAAGTTGAAAATGTATGTATGTGAACATAGCTGAACCCTCACACAATACACCTGAATTAGTTCCCAGCTCTTCAGATCATTGTCTAACATTTTTTTAAGTACATCATAGATAATAAAGAACATTTTCAAACAAATTTGCCTGTATGCAGTATTAATACACTGAATGAACACCATCTTCACAGACCATATGCCAGCCTTTCATGTTTTCAGAAAAGTACATTTTATATTGGCATCAGAATTTTCAGTATTTATCTGTGTAGTCTCACAAGTTTTAAGAATGAAAATACATAATTTAAAGTGACATTAAGAAGATACTGAAATATACACTCTTTTCATTCTGTGGATGAATTTTTTTATGCATAAAGATTTTCATTATTACTGTATGTAAATGTGTGTAGCATTTCACACTTTAGTAATTCTGTACACTGTGCATACTTTATGTATTTTGTATGTTTATGACTTATTCCACATCTTGCTGTCAGTTTCACAAACTTATGGATCAATTGTATGTGTGTATATGCATGTATGTATATATGAACATGCCATATACGGTGACAGTAATTGATGTGACAGTTGCTAGCTTTCAATGATCAAGCTGAGAGCTTAACTGTGCTTGTTTCATGGTGAGTATAAGTCATTGTATAAAGTGGCAATCTAGTGGCTACCACAGTTGGTTTTATAAACCAAACTCTGGCACTTTATATAGGCCCATTGTCGTTGGCTGCAAGGGGTTCAGGTTCACAGTTTGCTACTGTTGCTGTTGCATGATTATAATTCTTTAGTTTTATTTGATGTAGGTATTTTTACATTTACACTGCCTTAGCAGCATGGACATTCATGGACACACATTGTTCCATTCCTGGTACCAAGTGTTGGCCCTAAAGAGGTCTGATCTTCATCAAGTGTAACTGGAATTTTTGCACTTTTTTTCACACTGTATTTCATTCCTGAGGACACTAATATTTCTTTTATTTTACTTAATGTATTTATTTTCACTTAACACCCTATCTTATTTGATACCAATAGCTTATGCGCACTATTTACACACCATTTCACTCCTTTTAATAGCACATGTTGGCCTTACAAATGACCTGTTTACCTGCAATATTGGTACAGAGTAGGATAACATGTCATGTTAGGTTAGGTTAGGTTTGGTAATGATAATTTATAGATTAGAGTAGGTTAGTTAATGGTCGTGTAGAATAGCAAATGTTATAGTATTTTAGGACAGTTTATGCCAGGATAGTTTAAGGTAAGGTGTGTTTGTTTTTGATGCATTATATTATGTTGAATCAGTGTACTATATGTCACACTCACTAGTGCTACATTCAGTGAAACTGAAATTTCATTTGATCTGTTGGTGGGTTCCTCATTGTGTTCCTTATGCCTTTGTCTGAAAATATACATTGCCAGGAAGTAGATGCAATCTGACCTACTCTGTGTGTATATGTGTGTGTGTGCACGCATATGGGGAGGGTCCTTTTGTTGGTTCAGCACACTTGGAATATCAGTAATTAAATACTGTTTTTTTTTTGGGGGGGGGGGGGGGCTCATGAAATTTTCAAAGAGAGGTTATGTTTTTATGCAAGTGTCAATTTATTGCTTGTCCAGCTTCATACAATGGTGACACCTCAGGAGAGTTTTCTTAAAACCCCCACCTCCTTTCTTGCATTCCTAACAGTAATCTAATTAAAATTTCAGTAGTTTTTGAAACACATATGCCTGTTGCAAAATGTTTAATCTCACACCCCTGCAAACCACCAGTATTAAGTATCTGGCATATTTTAATTGTATATTCCCAGATACCCACACATTGTTTTTGTAAGCAGAACACTGCATTATTCACAACTTAAAAGAATGTATAATGTCTGTCACAACCTTGGGTTTTCTAGGGGGACAAAGCAAGATACCGTGTAAGGTGATTAGCAGCAAATTATTGATTGGTTTTGTAGGGAGGTTGCAAAAATTACATAACCATGAATTTTGTTTTGTTAACCCAGTGTTGTTTGATTAAACAGAAGGGTGGGACATGTAGCATGCATGGAGGAATGTTGTATGTGAAATTTTGTTTTGAAGTTCCCTGTGGAATGATGCCTCTTTGAGAGACCATGAGGTACATAGGACTACAACAAATTTACTGGATTGATCTGGTGCAGGTGATCTGTTGTGTGGTAGACCCTGCTGTTGATGAGTGCTGTTCCCATGCAACATACACAGTTATTCCCAGCCATATGTGGAGAAATGTTTAAGTGCTGTAAGTTACTTGAGGTCTGCAATGCAGGAGGAAGATCCACAGCAATAACTACCACTGTATAGCTTCTGACTTCATATAATCACCCATGTTAGGTTTCCCTATTTTAAAGCTGGCTGATAATGAAGATTAATCACAGCATTTCTAACTGGGCTGCAAGTTGAGTAAATTCTGCATCGCAGAACGTGAAGGTTTTTCGTAACTGTAGTTTGTCATTACAGGTAGGAAAATTAGTACCATATAATTCTTTGACAATGATGTAACATGTGAAACATCGATATGTATTAGAACATTTTTCGTCATCACTGAGTATGAAACATACAGACAGCATTTTGGTAGCGAGCTACTTTCTTCTTCGGGTGAAGCACAGTCTCAAGAATAAGTTGATGATTGAGCCACAATCTTTAGAATGTGTTGATAATTGTCATTTTATTCATACAATTGTGTTTCACCTGGAGAGAAAATTAGTTTGCTTTTGAAACATTGTTTTGTATGTTTTATACTCTAGGACAATAGAAAAAAATTCTAATACAGGGTGGGGCAAAATAACCTCCATAAATTTTAAGGTGAATAACAAAAAAACTATTCATAGATACAAAAATTTTATTTTTGGATTCTGAAACTACAACATGGGAAGTTTTAAATCACATAGTCTTAAAAAGAATATCTTGCAAGTGGTGGCTGTTGTTTGCGTGCAGAGCACCTGGGAGACTGCAAAACGGACTGTGTGACAGCCTCGATGTTCTCTGGTGTTTGAGAGGTCCGTGGTCGTCCTCATCTTTTTTCAGACACACTTCCCGTTTCCCTGAAGTTCTTAACCCACAACAGAATGGATTTTCGGTCCGGTACTCGGTGCCGATGGGGGATTTGGTAGCGAGTACGGAACGCACGCTGCACCGCTACGATAGAGTGACTTAGCGAAAAGTAGGTTTTGACGGTAAATGCGCACTGCTTGTTGGACCACACCATCTTTACGACTGCGGAGTGTTGTAACAGGAACTTCCCAACTACCTGCACCTTTCAAGCCTAACCCCACCCTTCTACAGCCTCCCGTCCCTTCACAATGCCCTACTGAAAGTAGGAAGGGTATTTTGCACCACCCTGTACATATCAGTGATGTTTCAGAGGAAAATTAATGTTTCTTAAAAATATTTACAGTGACTTTATGAAGGCTTTTGTAGTTAGTGTGCTCCACCATGAGTTGTGTCAAAAGGATTTGAGAGGTGAGATAATTTTGGCCAGTTCTGCAGAATTAAAGAGACATTGTATGTGGTCTGTGCTACCAGAAAAATGGGAAACACTGCTATGTAAACCTTAATTATAAAAAAAACCCGCATGTACATTATGGTTGCACTGCAAGTTCTGAAGTTTCTAGAATCATGTACTGATGAAACTGTGAAGTTGCTTCAGTGTAAGTAATGTTGTTCCTCCTTGTACATGCCCCTTCCTCTTTTTTTTTTTTAGGTGCTCATCAAGATTACGATTTGCATTCCATATCATCAGTAAGAAAAAATGGTGTGGCTGAAGAAATTTTGTGTTGTACTGTGGAAGAACTTTGTAATTCGCAAAAGGCACTGGATTTTAACTTTACTTGAAATAGTGATTCCAGTGTTGCTTTTTATTATTGTTGTTTTAATACGTTCAGATATTGGTCCATCTGATGATAAATTTCATCCAGTGCAATATTTTGAGATTTGGACTGAAGACGAAGTTGTTGAAAAGAGCATGACTACTTTATCAGACTCATCATTACTGCTGTATGCACCTCAGAATAATTTTACCACTAAAGTTATGTCAGTTGTTTCATCACAGTTGAAGAAAGTAGGTAAGTAATTTTATGTTACATGTTACAAGGAGTTCAGGTGCTATTGTATAGTCTTATTTATAGTTAATTGCTGACCAGGAGTCCACATATTTTCCAAAAATCTAGGAGCTACCTTAAAATTTTAGGTTCCAGAAGGGTGACATGCATGCAAGTTCCATACCAAGAAGCCACAGATATTGGGTGCAACCACACAAAATTTTGTCATCTGGACAACCTGCTTCCTAGGATTTGTTTATCAATTCTACTGATGCAAAAAATATTTTACACATATACTTGTATGTAAATTTATTAAAAAAAGAAAGAATGAAGAAAAGAAGCACCTAACTGAATTGCAACCGTATATGAAGCTCGTCTGTACTGTTTGTGATCATTGTGGTTTCCTTGCATTTGAACACATTTTCTGTAGGGATTGTGAAAAGTTACTTAGTTTTGGAATATGCCGAACTCTTTAACAAAACTTGACTCACAATCAGCATATGCTCATACCAAGCCATACTCTTTTTAAGTTACCACAGTTGCAGAAAACTGCTGGTTTTAGACTGTACCTTCTATTCCATCACTGAAGTTGTATTTAAATGAAACACGTGCGTATTGGATATTAATACTGGACCACAAGTACTTAACACATTAATATTAACCATAAGTGAAATTTGTCATGTGCATATCTTGGTGTAAAGTGGCTTTGGTAGTCTAGAGGTAGTGTGCTGGCCTTGGGTACCCAAGATCGTGGGTTCAAACCTAGCCGAAGCCGTTGGATTTTTAGGGCGAAAAAATCCTCATAACGCCTTCCTTCGGAGGGGAAGTAAAGCCATCGGTCCCATGTTGTAGATTTGCGGCATGTAAAAGATCCCTAACTTTACATGGAAGTCGGAATTTAGGCAAAATTACTACCGGACATCTTTCTTGCCCACAGTTCCACCTTTCGCTGCTAGGATCTCTCGCGTTGCTGAGGACGCGGAGGCACATGGCGGCAAAAATGGGAACGTCTAAAGGCAGGGGGAGGCAATGGCAAACTACCCCCAAGTATTTGCCTAGGATGCAGTGTACCAAGAGCCACATCGGTTCCATAACCGGGCTCTGGTTCCTGCCGGACCGGCTTCTAGGGCTGAATACTAATGAATGAATGAATATCTTGGTGTCATTGTTTGTGTTTTCAGGTCCTGTAGGATTTGAAACTGAAGATGAATTGATTAGCTACTATGATTCATTGAACAATACTTATCAAGACACTTACGCAATTGTTTTTGAAGGCTTGCCAGCAAAAGGAGATCCAGATAATTTTAAGTATAAGATACGATTATCAGATCCAGTATTGCAGACTTCAGGTTTATTTCCTGAATTTGAAACCAATGGACCTGGTAGTACAGGTACTGTATATGAGTAATGAAGTATGTGTATGTTTGTATTTTATGTTTTTAACATAGACTGAAGAAACTAAATTAGGTACAGCATTACCAGGTTATTAATTCTTGAGTGTTTGTACTTCAGTAATGTAAAACTGGAAGTTAAGAAAATGTTTAAAAATTTGTGTTGAGTTAGAATAAAAAATGTATGATTTCTTTAATGATTATTTTGTATGTTGGGAACATCATTCTGTAAGGTTAACAGAGGTTAAATTTCTCTTTTTATGTGTAGAGGAATTTGAAGCTTCATGTTTAGAGCATTTGTTACTATTATGTCTAGCTGATTCCCATAGTTCACCTGGTTGATTCCAAGTCTTCACTGCAGTGAGAGACAGAAGCTAGTCAGTCATGCTGGGCCTATGAAACACTTCTCTTATCATTGTCCCCAGTTTTGCACACTTTTTTTTAACTAACATAATTTTGTGTGTGTCAATTTCTATGGCTATTATTGCCTGCTGGTACATGAATTTGTAAGCGTCTCACTTAGAAATGCTTCTGAAGTTTATATTCATACATTCTTGCAATTTCCAATGTTTGTAACTTATCATGACTATCTAGGGTTGAGTCTCAAGCGATCTCCCCTATGATACACATTTATATCCTTTTAACAGTGTGTGTTAACAACTACATACAAAAGCATACACATACTCCAGCTAATTGTTTCGGACAACCTAAATTTTATGTGTTTTAACAATATGTAATCTGGCAGTTTTATGACCCTATGGAGAACTTGAGACATTCATTATAACATACAGTGCTATTACTTATATACAGTATGGCAGTTTGTTGTATTTATCGGTATTTTTTGAAGGTACCCTGGTGATGGTCACAGTAGCGACTGAAACATGTAGGTAGTAAATAATATATGATAAGCATATTCTACTGGTGTGCATTTGTTGGTCCATTACATAGATTTCAATATGCGTCTTTATGGAAGCCATCCCATTGTGTTTATTATTAAATAATTGACACTTATTAGTCAAACATAACTCAGGTTTATTATACAAACCAACAAATGCAAAACATATATATATATATATATATATTAACACACACATATATGTGTGTGTGTGTATATATATAAACATTTTGTATATTGTAAGTATTCCCATGTGTTTCAATATGTCTGCATCATCTTCAGGGAGTCTTAACTCCACTTTGCTTAAGTTACAAAAATCATAATGGTTAGAAACTCAATACAGTCAGTAGATTAAAATGTTTACGTACATGATCATTGTAGTTGATGATAGAATATAATTTATAAAGTGTGAGTTATATCAACTGTTATAATTACAGTACATTGAACTTCCGTACTGTGCATTTGTTGGTCTGTGTAAAAAGCTGTACAAGATGCTCGGTACATACATCAGAATATAACATGGGTTTATTTTGATTCTGATTGTGCCTTTACTTGCCCTGTACTTAGGCAATCCTCAGGCATGTCAATGCAAATATCTGACAAAGGAAGATATAATAAAATCTAAGGGGCCCCTTGTTTATAGGCACTAAATCTAATAAAAGTCTTTACATACACATATTTAAAAATTATTTAGGTCTCATGCATTTATATTTTATATTTTGTGTTGTAACATTATAAAAAAAATAGTGACTGCTAAACAGACTGCAGCACAAAGTTGCGACATTAAGATAGATAATAAATCCTTTGAAAGGGTGGAACAGTTCATATATTTGGGAACAGCCCTAACAAATCAAAATTCGATTAAGGAAAAAATTATGGGCAGATTGAAGCCAGAGAATGCTTGTTATCGTTCAGTGCAGAATAATTTGTCTTGCAGTTTGGTGTCAAAAAATATAAAAATTAAGACATACAGAACTATAATTTTGACTGTTGTTTTGTATGGGTCGCACGCATTGAGGGAAAAACGTAAGCTGAGGGTGTTTGAGAATAGGGTGCTGAGGAGGATATTAAGGTCTAAGAGGGACGAGGTAACAGGGGAGTGAGAAAGACTACGTAATGAGGAGCTTAATGATCTGTACTCCTTACCAAATTCTGTTTGGGTGATCAAACTGAGAAGAATGAGATGAGCAGGGCATGTGGCACATAGTGGAGGGGAGTAACATACAGGGTTTTGGTCGGGAAACCACTTGGAAGACCCAGGCACAGATGGGAGGATAATATTAAAATTGATCTTTAGGAATTGGGTTGGAGGGAGGTATGAATTGGATTGTTCTGGCTCAGAACAAGGACAGGTGGTGGGATCTTGTGAATGCAGTAATGAACCTTCAGGTTCCATAAAATGTGGGAAATTTTGTGACTAGTTGAGAATCTTTAAACTTCTCAAGAAGGACTCTGCTCCATGGAGTTAGTTACTTAGTTAGTTCTAATTTCCCCAGCCCCATTAATTCTCCATAGGAGAAAAATAAGAACTTGCTAGATATAGATGAAAATTTTTCTATCACTGCATGCTCAGAGCAATCATAAACTTTTCATATACTTCTAGTTTTTCTCCAAGTGTGCATCAGGTGTCACAGTTTTTCCCTGGAATGAAGTACTGCAGCAAAAACAGGCAGAATTTGCTGTTGTGAATTAGAATGAAATGTTATATCACAAATGTATGGCATTGTCCAAATTACTTAAAACTTTTTACTGAATGTTCTTGAAAGAAAAGGCCTGATGATGGCTTATGTCAAGTAAAAACTTGTTTCCTAAATAAATTAAAAAAAAAAAAACTTACTTTGGTTGTGTTGACTTTATACTGTGAAATATATACTGGATTAATAACACAATGGGGATGAATAATCTTATGCATTGGTGTCCAAACTGCACATTTGTATTGTGATGTATGATGTGCTTAGCTACAACCATGCATCATAATCTGCCAGTCTGCCAGAAATAGTGTACCATGGCATTCCAAAACTAAAATTAGAATGTTGAAGAAAATATTACTTCTCTTTTTTCATCTCTTATAAAGCTTTATATAAATCTTTACAGAAAATTCGGGTACGTCTGATTCGGAGCTGGAGGTGGGTATGATTTTCCGAAGTTCGAAATGGAATTCTGAATTTAAAAGGACAGCTAAAACATAATTTGCTTTGATTATACACTTCTTGGGGCCCAGACCCTCTGAATCTTCTGCAGGTCTTAATATCTGATGCTCTCCTCTCCAAACTGACACACAAGCTGATGTTTGTCATAACCAATGTCTTTCTACTGGGGAAAGAGGTGGACAACTTAACTGATGATGTCACATATTTTTGGTTCCAGCGTTGCCAGTCTGAAGATGCTTGCCTGAGCAAATAATGTGAACTTTTAATACATTACATTTTTGTAATATTTACTGTGGAGTGTTTTTTAGTGAAATTCAATATGGCTTGTTTCTTTTAATTCTGTAATAGATAAATAGTTGTGGAGACATTGAAAGTTTTAAGTACAAGCAGTACTTTCAAATTGGTCAGGTTCTGTGTATATGTAATCTTCTGATCTGCATGAGAAAACAGTTTCATATATGCTGAGCATGAATATTTCCTTTTATAGGTGCCAACTATTTGCAATCCCACTTTCTAGCTTTCCAGCTGTTACTGGATAAAGCATTCATCAATATGACAGGAAAAGATCCATCCACATATGAGGTATGTCCAGTTATTACATATACTAATGTGTCTTACAAATTTAATTTATATTATGGGAATACAACCAGTTATTGTGCACCAGAAAATAAATGCACACTTTAATTTATACTTTAGTTTATCTGTCTTTGGTATTTTGTCCCAGTGAATCACTCTGTAAAATAAACTGAACCATATAGTATATGTGAATTGACCACACATTCATAAAACCATTATTCAAAATGCCTGTAATGCAGGTTTAGTTTAGTTAGCGGAGTTCAAAGTCAACTTTACTGCAGTGGTTCTTTATGACTCAGTAATTAAAGAAGTTGTACCAAGGAAGTTGCTTTGTACTATGATTAGAAAAATGGGCATTCTGCAGGAAATTTTAGTAGTGATTCAAAAAATGTATGCCAGGAATGAGGCACAAGTGAAAATTTTAAACAGTACATCAGTAGGCTTTCGAACAACTGAAGTATTAGAACAGGAATGTGGATTTTCACCAACCTTATTCACTATTTACTTAGAAAGTGTACTGTATGACTGAAACAAGAAATGCAGGAGAATGGGACTACCAATGGGGAACCAAACAATACATCATCATCTTTTTGCAGATGACGAGGTTATTATAGCACAAGATAAAGCTGATACAGAATATGACGCAAAATTAATAGAAGAATATCAGAGATGGGGCTTATATATAATTATTCTCTAAACAGAGTGTTTAAATGTAGGAAGGACATACAGAATATAAAGCTTGAGCATAACATTGCAAGTAAGAGCAGTAGACCATTTAAATACTTAGTACCCATCCTTACATACTCTGGAAAATGCAATGAAGAAGTGTTTAACAAAATTGAGCAAGCCAGGAAAGCAAAAAGAGCACTAAATAGCCTACTGTGGAGTAAATGTTTCAGTAAATACAAAGAACCTAATATTTTATACAGTGATAGAAAGCATTTTAAGGTATGGTTGGGAAATTTGGACACTGGATTACAAGTTAAAAAAAACTGGTAAGTACAGAAATGGATTTTTGGAGAACTGCAAGGACCTCCAGACTACTAAAAGTAAGAAACGAAGTAATTAGAGAAGAAATGGGGGTAACGAACAATGATTTTGGAGAGAATGGAAAACAGTATGTTGAAGTGGTATGGACATGTAGTACACATGGAGGATGAAAGATGGCCTAAGCGAATAATGACCTGGTCGTTGGGAGGAAGATGATGACGATGACTGGAAGTAAAGTGGGAAAAGGAAGTTTGGGTTGGTTATGAAACAGAGAAATGTAACATCTGATAATGCATTAAACCAGCAGCTTTGGTGACTGAAGCCATTAACTGATGGACCACTGACAAAGTGTTGCATAGATACAAATTTAAACTAACTTCGCAAAGTAAGGTTGGAACTGTAGTAAGTGATATTTGCTTCAAAATGTGCATTCCACCTTCTCACTTTCCTGAATGCAATGATAAAAGGTACAGTAGTTGCTGGTTATTACTGGACAGTACACAGTGTTCTGCCGGAATTCTGTTGTGGTCGTGGGTTTACAAGTAGCTAGTTTGGTATATTAATAAGCAGAGGTCAGAGGGAGACAATAATGGTTGCTTATTGCAACTTAGTGAATTAACAAAAAAAAAGTGCATATGACTTACACACCAACTTTTGATGCTTCTGACGCGTTTCAAAATGGATATTGGTATGCCTGTGGAAATACCTGTGTAATGATGGTTAACGTAACAACTCGGGTATTTCAGGTGTTATAAGAATGAATAATGTAAGAGTAATTCATTTGGTACTACTTTACAGTTGAATCTCCAGAAGTTTCCGCATCCTGCATACCATGAGGATGGCTTTTTTTCTATTTTCTCTTCAGTTCTGCCACTGTTTACTGTTATAAGTTTTGTGATGCTGTGTCTTACCAGTTTGAAAAGAGTTGTAGAAGAAAAGGAAACAGGAGTGAGGGTATGTATGTTGTCATGCTTGTTCTAGGTGAGAAAGGATTGAATGCATAATAATGATAACAACAAAGTACATTGAAATCTACTCAGGCAATCAGCTTTGTTGTTTCAAATACCTGCTGTGTCTCTATCCACAGTGTTGATGTTTGCTTTGACTCTATTGTTCGAGGTGGAGCAGGTGTTGGAGACACTGATTTTGGTTTTACAATGGTGTGACTGATTACGTGAGAGGATTTCCATACATTCATTCACCATGAAACCTTAAAATCATTCAAAAGTCACAAAGTACATTACTTATGTGAGAATTTAGGTTCACAGTGCAGTGTCGATGAAGATTCAAGTGTTCTGACTGACAAATAGTAACTGATGTTTACATTGCCTTCATCATCAGGGTCAAGCAGTAAAATAAGTTGCTTGAGAGGAAGGGACTGTAATCTTTTAAAAGTGTCGGTCAACACAGTGTCAGATCTGACATGTCTTTAAACTACATTACCAATACTATAATTGCAATGCAAGGGAAGTTGTTACTTCTCTCCTTCCTGAGGCAGTTCTGTAGTTCTTGTAATTTATAAGCTAATGTGTGCTGTAAATATTTTTCATCTTGTGAATATTATACTTTGCTTGGTACATGGCAGTAAGATACATGTGTGGCTATAAGGGTTTTGCTTTCTACTTAAAAGAAGAGAATACAAAACATAAGCATTTGCATGGTTCATCTGTTGTAAAGTTCTGTTAAGGAGATTTTTTCAGTAAATTTTTGTGAATCAATAGAATGGTGTAAGAAAGGGCAAAAAGACTAACTCCAGGGAATGTATTGCTCCTTGAGAAGCTAATAGTTGCTTATCTGGTCAAGATATTTAGTACTTGTGATGGGACCCAAAGGTTCATGAACATGTTTAAGTTTAACATTGGTTCCTGTCCTGAGCCTGATGAATCCAGTCCTCACCATTTTTCTTTAAGATCTGTTTTAAGATTATTCAGCAGTCTGTGCCTGTTATCTTCCAAATGTTTTCTTCTATTCAGGTTTTTTTGCACATAACTTGTGTGCATTTCTTTTTCTCACACACTGCATGGCCTGCCTACCTAATGTTCCTCAGTGTGAAGCTCATTATGCATATTCCTAGTTTTCTGCCCATTTATCCCTTTAGATCCAAAATCATTGCCATAATTTTATCCTGTTTGAATATATTGACTTCAGTTTTATGCATGTGTAAATGCTTATGTACCAGTCTACCTGTGCTTACTGATTCCACATACTCTACTTGAATGCCCTCAGTCTAAGTATTTCCGTTAATGGGAGAGACAATGTAACAGGTACAATTATAAATTTAATATGGTACATTTTTCATGCAGCTATATTACATACACAGAATATTTATTACCAACTTGTTGCATGATGTTTTTAGTTGTATAAATGATTGCTCTGACATGTTTATGGGCACAGCTCTTAGCCATCCTCAGGGAGCCCTTAACTTCATCAATGTGTATAGCTTATGTGTCAAATTATATGGCAGAGATTCTGCATGTGTACAAATTAAAATTAAAATATTAAAATCCTTAAAATCATTTTATGGTTAAATACAATATGAAATTATTTTAAATAGATGTTGATGTAATTTGCTGTCATCAAACATTTGTGTTTTAACATTTCTTCTCTTGAAATAAGTCCTGGAATCAAGCTTCAGGTACTTTGTACTCAGGCTGTTAGTACAGCATATTCATTCATAGACTGAACATGAAGAACCTGATAATTGATTTACTTCAAGTGAGGAAATACAGGCCTCATTAGCAAGCATTCCCCAAGTGTAATCTTATCTGTTTGAAAATGAAATATTGATTTGTTACTGTTATTTCCAAATAATTTGAACTTTGCGGCATTTTTAAAGATTTTTTTGTCCATGTTGATATTATGATTTCATTCTACCATTGGGTGATGAGCTAGACCTCAGATGATAGTACTGATTTTGTCTCCATAAGCTGGGTTTTATGGTATTTATGTTTTTACGCAATAATTAACAGCATGCGTCATATGTTGATGTGTCACTCCCAATTACATTTCCTTTTGATTTTCTTGGACCTTCTTAATGGGACATTCTATTGCCAAGGTGAAAAGCAATTATGTTCCATTCATTTCCCTGTTTCAGATTATTCAGAATATTAAATTTATCAATAGATATTTACTGAATGAGTGATAATGTAGGGTTCATTTTTATACATATTAAGTAACATAATTCTGTGCTGAATTGAGTGAGAATGTCGTACAACATATATTTTCTAATTGCTAATATGCCACACCGTTTCAGACTCATTTATTCTCCTGTATCTGACAATTGTAGAATGTCTAATCAGTTGTTGATCTGGAACATTAAAGTCCCTGGTGATGACTTCCACTAATTTATGTGTGACATTAACTGAAAAGAGGAGTGTTTAATAAAGCTTATGTAGTAGGTTTCTTTTACTGGCGTTTCAATTTTTCCTTATTCTTCATACAACTAATAAGTTTGTGGATCTCAGAATGCAATGTTTTGCCATCTTGTTTGGATCAGTTTTGGAATCTGATGAAAACATCTGAGTTATAGCTTCTTTGTTCACTAGCTTTCTCACCCTCATAGGCACTGGATTTAGTTTCCAACAGCCCACCTGCATGTACATTAGTGTACCAACATTGTACTTTCAGTACTAATAAAATAAAATTATGTACACAGTCAAACACAGCATTGTATTTTAGCCTTAGTGGCTACTAGTTTCGGCCGTTATGGCCATCATCATTCCATGGCTGTACAGAAATTTTAAAAAGGCTGGTTACATGTGGCACATAAAATGTCAGGTTTTATGGGATCCCATTTACATTAATGTCAATAATTGTAACCAGCCTTTTTAAAATTTTTTATAACATTGGCCTGATAATGGCCAAAACTAGTAGCCACTAAAGCTAAAATACATTGTTGTGTTTGACTGTGTATGTGTAGTTTTATTTTATTGTTGCATTTTAAAATACAACGGGATGTCCTCTACCAAAAGTACATTCAGTAGTTGACAGAATCAGTTCTGTTCAAAATATTTTGAAAACTTGCAGACAATACACTGTCGTCATTCACCAAGTTGCTTTCAGATTGGGAATGCTTTATAAATTAAGTTTTGTTTGTACAAGTGCCTTGGGCAGCTGGGAAAATGTTATTGGTTTAGCGACCTGCTGTGGGCTGGACAGTCTGGGGATCGAATACCGGTGGAGGCGAGGTTTTCCATGCCTGTCTAGACCGGCCACAGGGCCCACTCAGCCTCCTGTACTCTGGGTGCTTGGTCTTTCCCAGGGGTAAAACATCTGGGGCATGATGCTGACCGCCCTCTTCCTTCTAGCACTGACGTTGTGAATAGGATGGAGTTATACCACCACCTCACCTCTGTGTCGCCATAGGCATGACATGGCATGGGGTGATCTTCCCTTTTGCCTTTGCAAGTGCCTTGATTTCAATCTTATTAATTTCATCTTTCAGATATTCTCTGTTTCTGTGCCCAAATGTCTCCTAGTTTCACGTAGCATTTATAAGGTCCCCTTTCATTTGGCATGGATTCTGTAACCATTGCAGTTTAACTAGTTTTATCTAATAATTTTGAGCTGTCTTTGTCAGTCATTGCTTTATGCTGCTGTAATTCAGTAAATGATGTGGAGTATTGTTCTGTGAGGATGTTGTATTTGGTCTAATGCTTTTCAAAGTGCAATGGATGGCACATTATTTTGCAAATTTGCCAACAGTACATCTTTATCTTCCACATAATTAGCTTTTTTGGATCAGATTTCTCTGTATCATACTTTTGCATTGCTCATTTTCTTAGTGGTAGTTTCTCAAAATCTTTTCAGCTACCAGGTATTGGTCATTATTGCAGTTCACTGTGGGTATTTATATTTATAGACATTTCTTCTCATTTTAGTTTTTCCTTCCTGAGAAGGAAGTAAGCTTGTGACATTCACCAGGCTTTTGTGTGTATATGTATGTGCGTGCATGTGTGATACCTTTCTGCTTTCATGAAGTGTGCTAAGAACACTGTGCCAGTGGAGGTCACCTCCAACCACGTACATTCAACTTCATTGCAAGCTTTGTCACATTGTTTCATTGGAACATGGGTGTCACCCTGGCCAAGCACCATGTTTTGTCAATATTAATACCATTATCACTGAGCTGAAATATGACTTTGTAATGCTGTATGACTTTAAATCCCCTGTTTCAGTATGATAAACTGTTACCATTAAATTCATATAGTGTAGTTTTAATATTAAAATGTGTTCTGATTTTCAGGAACTGATGAAAATGATGGGACTGAAGTCATGGATGCTTTGGTGTGGGTGGATGGTTAATGAAATGATGGTGAACGTTGTGTCAGTCACTGTAATAGTAATCTTACTGAAAGTTCCATCTAATGGAGTTTCTGTGCTCCACTATTCTAACAGCTTCTTAGTGTGGGTTTTTCTTATCTGCTACTGCGCAGCTGGCATAACCTTCTGTTTTGCTTTAAGCTCATTCTTCTCTCGACGTAAGTAAATACTGGCTGTCAGTTTTTATTTTTGTTCCTCTTCATGGGAAAGATTGCAAAATTGTTTTTATATATATATATATATATAATTTAAAACTATTTTGACAACATAATTTAATGGAATAATTTGCTAGAAAAGAAAAGTACATGCCATAAAGGTAGAAGTAAAAAGCATCAGTACTGGCAACCGTCTTGTCATCAGCCAAAATAGTTGTTTGAAACTGTGTGTTTGGGAAGTATTTTGAAGGAGGCATAGTACCAGAGAAAGTAACATTAGTTTATTTTGTATTATGGAGTGTACGATTTATAAAAGATGATAAGTTGAGTTGAATTGTGAGGACCATGTAACATGAAGTAAGACATTGTTTATTAAATTATTTCAGCAACCTTGGCAATGAGTGTCGGTGTAATCTTGTGGTTTGTGACATGTGCAGTGACTTTCCCTTATGTTACAAGTAATGGTTACATTGCTCCAAGTATGAAGTTGTTTTCTGCTCTTCTGCCCAACGCAGCCATTATGTGGGGTTATCACTTAATTGTGGCATATGAATCAAAGAGTAAGTATTTTTCATATTATGTACTGACCAGTTACATCCAGTCATACTTACAGATAATAAACCTCTCTATAATATGATTCTCAGATGATGGTACTGTATGCTGGATATGTCTTTTGGTGGTCATAGGATCAGATCTTGCTTTTAGGAACCTTTGTATTGCGTGCATTTGTAAATGTGTTACAGAACAGTGGATTAAGTTCATAAATGAAATTACTAATGTACTGTCACTTTGTTGCACCTGAGACTAGTACATACCAGTGTACCCTCCCAGATTTAGAAGTTATATCTTTTTGCATTGGTTGTTGGTTTCACAACCAAAGCTGTTGGAGCCATCATGCTGTAGTGACTGATTCACATTCCCCTCCCCAGAACTTTAAGTTACATAAATATTTCTGACAGGAATTTTTAATTGATGTTTTGTGTAAAAACAGATGATTTTTTCTGTTGCTTGTTAAGTGGGCCAGTTGTCACGAAATATATGTTTGCTCTGTATGCAGTTTATTATAGTGTGCTGAGAGGAATATATTTATATGATAATGAATTTACTTGTATTATTTTTAATTGGTTACAGAGGTTGGCTTGACTTGGATGAATTTCTTTGAACCACCCAGTGGTATTAGAGGCGACATCAGCGTGGGCCTGGTGTGGTTGATGTTCATTGTTGATATTATTGTATATAGCATTGTGACATGGTACATAAGTAGCATCATGCCGGGAAAGTATGGACTTGCAAAACCTTGGTACTTCGTTTTCATGGTAAGATATATATAAGGGTTTTATGTTTAATACCAGCATAATGCCAATTACATATTCAACTGTCTCTTCATGTGTTACGTAGATTATATTGTTAATGTGTACAAATTAAGTACAGTTTAATCACCACATTAAATTTTAAATGTGAGTTGTTTTTAATTGTGTGTTGCAAAGATGCAGAGAAACCATGTAGTATTAGTAGCATAAAATGTGGAAAGGCACATTTTAAGTTTGTGCATTTTCAGTGTTTTGCTCATAATTACTCAAAAAATTAAAATTTAGGTACAGTAACAGTGAATATGGCAGAAGTGTTATGCTGTGCAATTTTGTAACTTGTCAGTATATTTGGGAAGCAGAGTGGCCATGTTGATGACATTAGTGGTGCAAGTCAGTACATCAGACATCATCAGGGAGATTCATTGTTAGTGTATATGTTCAGCAGAGGGGTCAGTCACAAAAATAATATATGAAGACTGTGCAGATGCTTTTTGACTTACATGTTTGCTTAAAGTTGTGCAGTTGACAGTGTATCATAGTCCAATTTTATTAAGACCATCCATTTTTTTGACACATTGGTTTTTATGTTGTCCATGTCCATGGTGAATGTAGACTTGGGTAACATGCATTTCTTCTATTCTAGCCTTCCTACTGGCGTAGTAGCAGAGTAAATAATTTAACAGCTCCTTCATATGATGACATAGCATCAAGCAAGAAGTTTGAGAAACCTGTTGGCAACGTGTCTGTTGGAATCAAAATTAGAGATCTTCGTAAAGTATTTCAGTCTTTTGGTGGACTGAACAAGAAGGTGGCAGTGGATGGTGTCACTCTAGATATTTACAGTGGGGAGATTACAGCACTGCTTGGTCATAATGGTGCTGGTAAAACTACAACCATGTCCATTCTCACAGGTGAGACATTCAATAGTTTCATGGTCATATTTTATTTTCACTGTTCCATGATCTATTATTATATGCTATGTGATACATCTAGCAGTTTCCAAAATTGGAAACAGCTTTGCTCATACTGAAGTACTGGTTGATGTGCAAGGAAGGCTGTTTTCAGCAACACTACGATTTGCTTGTGATATTTGTGGTCCCAAGTGCAGTGACTGTGAACCTGAGTAGCATGTTAGATGTGTACAGATATTTCACAGGAATGTACTATCTCATTGTATTGAAGAAAGAACCAATAGATACCTTGAAACATCAGTAAATGGCTACCAGATTACAGGATGTCACATTACAGAAGGCACTATTCTTCAGAGTCGTTGCCATGATATTCTCAGAACTCACATGGAATCACGTAATCCATGGACACAGGAGACTCTACTGACTGAAATCTCGTATGTTATTCTAGAAGTCGTGGATGGTGAGCCTTATATGAATAACAAAATTGGCCTGCAGATTTTATGCGTCTAAATGTAAGGCTTGTCACAGCAGTACAACAAAAAGCAACGTCATCTGTGATGTGATGCAGTGTAGTGTGGTAGAAAATTACAAACACTACAGGGGAATCCATTAGCAATAGGTTCCCCTGAGACAAATATCTGTGAAACTACTTGGTGTTACATCCTAAAATACAGTCTGAAGTTGCCACTTGGATAAAAACATCACACCCTCAGATGTGGGTAATAAAGAGGTCATAGTCATGTACTCATTATTCATTCATTAAACGTGGTCCATAGTGGCATCATGGGAGTACCTGTGTCATGTGGTGATATGTTAAAAATATGTATAAGTCATTTCATCTTCACTTTGTTCTTCAGAATGGCACAACAAAATATTGTTTACATACTCCGCATTTTTTTTGTAATGAGAGGCCTGAATTGATTGTTCTAGTATTTATAATAAATTATACCCCATTTTCAAGTAATTTAGTGAAAATGCAATAAAAAATATTACTCTGAATGTTTTGTGGCATGTTCTGTGAGTTTATACAACCAGGACTTACCCATCATTAAAAGAGAGGTTGAAATACACCATTATGAATATATCTGAAAAACTACATACAAATACTAATTCTTAAAACCAGATCTACATTTTGAATATACTATTCTGACGTGGACAAAATGTTTTGTTTTGTGACCATACAAGTGGACACTTTACACACATTAATTTTTTTGTAACATTCAACAAAGTGAGTTTCTGTGATGCAGTTTGTCTGTTGTTTACATGTCTTTAAGAATGTTAGGTGTTGGGAGTGGACAAGATAGTGTACTTCTTTGTACAGCTTTAAAATGTACTGTTTGCTCTGTAAAATGACTCTGGACAGTGCCATCGTAATTTCAACAACAAACATGCATGGTTCATTTATGTATTTCACCATGGTTGGACAAAACTTAGCTTAAAATATGTTTATATCTTACTGGACATATGACATGATCAAAGGTTCACAGAATGAAATGTGTCTTTGCAATCCATGCAGCAGGCTGTGTTTAACTTACACAGGGACTCGCTGAATACTGCCTAGCATTTTTCTCAGTTCAGAGCTGTTCATAAAGCCAGAAACTGTGGTGTGTACTGTGCTGTACCAGTTAACATTCATTTCCAAAACTAATGTATAATTTTTTTTTCAAGATAAGATGATAAAGTCTTGGAACATATACTACTCTGAACATTAACTTGGATATAAGAAATAAATCAGTTGTGGGAAAGTATTCCAACACTTCAAATGGAGTTGAATTGTGAGAATATGACGAACTTAATATGTACACTTATGTAGTGAACCAACCAATACACAGTGGCAAAAAAGCATATTTTGCCACCGTGCATTTCTTGGTTCCCTACTTAAGTGTAAGTATTCCTTCAGTACACAAATATAGAATGTATTAAGTTCATGATGAACTTAAGTTTATAGTCAACCAAGTGCACTTTGAGGTAACAGTAATTGCAGATTTCTCTACCATTTTCTTGTGTAAGTAAGTGCATGATGGGTGATTCTTTGCATGAGCCAAATTGATAAAAATTGTAATAAAACTCTCAGGCTGCGGCCATGTCAGGTGGTTGACAGGAAAATAAACCAATATTTCAAGAAACATCTCTGTCTGGTCTTCAGTGAACTGAATCCCAGACAGGATGAGGATGGTTCTCAAAATGCTAATTCATTTGCTCTCAAAGCTTGGGCTGCTATACTAATAATTGTGTTTCAAGGAATAAAATTTTAGTGAATCCAAATGTCTCTTATGTCCAGTGATTTTTCATTTTCAACTTATATAATATTGGCTTACTTGATTGTGATAAAGTAGTTTGATGCATGAAATTACTGTGTCTTTTGTGTGTTTGTAACTTGTACTGTATAGTTAAATATGTGTGACCTGTTGACAGGCTTGTTTTCCCCTACAAGTGGCACTGTCCACATTAATGGCTATGACATCCATGACAACTTGGATAAAGTGCGGGAAAGCGTGGGCTTGTGTCCACAACACAACCTGCTCTTCACAGATCTCACAGTTTTGGAACACCTGCTCTTTTTTGCAATGGTAATGAGTTTTCTGTCTCAGATATTTTGCCCTTAAATTGTAAATAATACTTTTTACAATATAAGCAGGTTGTAGATTGGTGAAACTGTTGTTTAGTAAAACATAAGGATCTATTCTGTGTTTTTACTTGCTTTTCCTAAAAATTGCTAAAATGTTTCAGTTTATGCTTTCCTTAGCTTTTGTCAATCTTCAACTTTAGAGTTACAAACCAATTTATTTGTGTTGCAGTTGAAAGGCTGTTCAAATCGTGAAGCTAATGTTGAGGCCAGACACCTCCTACAGGTTTTGAACCTAGAAGACAAACAGAACATGTTGTGTTCAACTTTGTCTGGAGGTATGAAGAGAAAACTCTCTCTAGGAATAGCACTGATTGGGCATACAAAGGTAAGGAGCCTGAGCTTTCAAACCCTCACAATTTGCTTATTTCATTGTTACTGTGATGCTGGAATTTTATTTTGTTGTGTCTTCTAGGTCTTGATGTTGGATGAACCAACTTCAGGAATGGATCCAGAGGCCAGGAGGGAAATATGGGATCTGTTGTTGGTAGGAAAATTAGTTTAAAATTAGTCCAGCTGTGTAACTTGTTCAGTCTTAAGGTATCTTAGAGCACTAGTAAATGCTGTCATGATTAGAACTTGTTTGATAAAAGCAGTGAGAACATATTTGAACATTATTATGCTAGTCATTGAGTCACTTCTCAGATCTTGGTATGGATTGTGTAATTTCTTTTTGTCATCAGAAGCATAGTTGGTATAGTGACTTGCTATGGGATGGACAGTCCAGGGATTGAATCCTGGTGGTGGCAAGATTGTAGACTGGTGCTGGGGCCCACACAGCCTCCTGTACAGTTGGTACTGGGTCTTTTTTCCTGGAAGTAAAGATGCTGGGGCATGGGTTGACCACCACCCCTATCCAGTGCTGAGTTTGAAGAAAGAGTATAGCTATACTTGCTACTCCCCCTTTGGGCATTCATGTCTTGTTCTAGGGTGAACTTTACCTGTTATCAGTAGGCAATTTGATTATACATTGTAACATCACACATTGTATTGGAATCCATATCATTGTGGTGTTGAAACACGTGAGTTGTAGCGTGTGGAGAGTTTTAGTCCATAAAGAATAAGTAATACAGTGTAAGATTTTGAACTATTACTGTAGTTAAAAATTTGCTTTGTCAGTAGATTTTGTCTCTTGATTATGTAACATTTGAAGTATGTTGCAAATGTCATAATTCAATGGCTGTGCCGTGGCATCACTAGTCTGTTAATCTAGAGGCTGAGGTTTGATCTCAGGGCAGTTTATGTGGGATCTGTGGCAGACAAACTGGCAATGAGACAGGTTTTTAGCTTAAGTGCTTTGGTTTTATCTTGTCAGTGCTGTTTTATTACTGTCAGTGCATTGCATGTTCATTGTTGAAGACCATGAAGGTGCAAATTATAATTAACCACCTCTTGAGGTAGTAATATTCAGTAACATTTGGTTTTGTGTGCTGCTATTCATGTATGTGAATTCCTCCCTTAGAATATGCGGGGCGAACGAACCATTCTTATTACAACACACTTTATGGAGGAAGCGGATGTTCTTGGAGATAGAATTGCTATCATGGACCATGGTCAAGTACAGTGCTATGGTACAACTTTGTTTCTGAAGAAACTGTATGGTGAGTATGAGTTAAATTGGAACTGCATTGAATGTTCTAAGTAATTTTATAATTTGCATTGTGTGAATATGATATATTGTCACTTATTCTCATGAATGCATAATCTGCAAGTGCCTGAAAATAGCTGCTCATAAAAATATCTAAGAGGAGATGTGGGTAATGGAGCATATTGTATAACAAGGAATGTGGCTTACATAGTGTACCTAATAGTCTTAGGGTAATGAAATCTGGGCTTCAGTAGATTGCAAGTATAGCTTGGGGGAGGAATAAATATGTATGATGTTATAATGATTCTTGGAGAGTTCATTGTTACCCTGCAGGCTGAATGAGGGTGTGGTGGTATAGGTGTGAATTACCAGACACACACACAATACACACGCACATTTGTATGTGCACGCGACACTATTTCGCCGCATGCATACAGTGTCTGCAGCCGGCTTCTTGCTTGCTGCTGCGCCGAATCGCCTCACACACTGACACCACTTTGCAGTTCCCACTTCACTCACAGATCTGACTCGGTGTGTAGAAGATTGCAGTGTATGAACGATAAAATATCCTGGCTCGGTGGGTGGGCTAGCCAGTGGCATCCACCCTCGCCATCCGGAGTGAGTCGTGATACTGGAAGGAATGGCCGGTGGTAAAGCAGATTCTGTGTCAACATGGAGGACATACACAAGCTTCAGGTGGTCAATGGAGACTGTTTTTGCAGCACCGTGAACCTCAATGGTATAAGTCTTATCGGCCCTGTGGAGGACTCTGTATGGGTTGACATACAGGACTTGGAGGGCCGTAAAAATACATGTGAGGCGGTGGCCAGGTCTTGAAAGTGAATGTGGATGGTGCAGCATGCCAGGATGCTGGTACGGGCCGAAGCTTTCCAGTGTGGGCCCTCAGCCGGGACATGAAGTTGGTGACATCGGTGCATTTGGCGGGGGAAGGGGCGAAAAAATCCTCCGGTAACCGCGGGGAGAACCATACACTAGTTTGGCTGATGAGGCTTTGAAGTCCCTCCATGCACTGCAAATCCCCAACAGGACCAACAGTAGAACTTCAGCCCAATGTCCATCAGCATGGCACATCAGGGTGGCCTTCAACTGACAGTGTAGCCTCTTGATCATGCCATTGGAGGCAGGATGCCACGCCTTAGTCCAGGTTAGAGAAGATCTGGTGATGGTAGCCAGAGTCTTGAAAAGAAGGGCCTCGAATTGCCTGCAGTGGTTGGTTGTGATTTGCTGGGAACAGCCGAAATGAGCAACCCAGATGGAGACGAAGGCTTTAGCGACTGCTTCGGTGGTGATGTCAGACAGAGGGAGTGCCTCAGGCCAATGGATGTATCTGTTGATGGCAGTGAGACAGTACTGGAAGCCAGAGGAAACAGGCAGCGGCCCGACCAGGCCAATATGCACATGAGACAAACTTGCCAACGGGAGGATGAAAATCTCGAGAGGGGCCTTCATGTGCCGCATTACCTTGGATCGTTGGCAGGGTGTACACGCACGTGTACATGCACATGTCCTTGTGCGGCAGTCTTTCCCCACTCCCAGCCACACAAACCGCTGGGACATCAACTTGACGGTGTTGGCCCCTGGGTGGCTAAGGCTGTGGAGGGTGTCAAAGACCTGGTGTCTGAAAGGTGTGGTTGTGAATGGCTGCAGTTGTCTGGTGGATGTGTCACAGTAAAGGTTGATGTCTGTACTGGGAATGTGCACCTGTTCTAACTGAAGTGCCAAATCATTTTTCAGCATGTTTTGCAGTTCCACATCCTGATCCTGGGAACTCGCAAGAGCATGTTAATCAAAAGGTGTCATGACGGAGTTCGCTCTCGATAAGGTGTCTGGTACAACATTGTCTTTCCCTGAGACATGCCTGAAGTCAGTAGAGAATTGTCCAATAAACTGCAGGTGACAGAACTGCCATGGTGAGCTGTATTGCTGGAAAGCATAAGTGAAAAGCTTGTGATATGTGAAGATGACAAAGGGATGGTCTTCAGCCATATGTCGGAAGTACTTGATGGCCTCATACACTGCTAGGAGCTCGCGGTCGTACGGACTGTATTTTTGTTGAGTGGGGCTGAGCTTATGGGATTAGAAATCGAGGGGTTGCTGCAAGGCCGCGCCAATAGCAATATCAGAAGCGTCTGTATATGAGGCCAACGTAGCAGATGGGTCCAGGTGAGCCAGAAGTTTGGCACAGGAGAGGCTAGCCTTGCAGACCTCGAAAGCTTCGACCATGGTGGGTGTCCATTCCACTGGTTGTGATCCTTTGACCTTGGGACCAGCTAACGCAGTGTGAAGTGGCGCTTGTATGCTTGTGGCTTGTGGTATGAACTGCTGGTAAAAATTAAGCATGCCAAGGAAATGTCTGAGGTCTTCGCCCAAGACAGGCTATTGGGAAAGGTTTATTGCCATGACTATCTCCTCCAAGGGCTGAGTACCTTCAGCTGAAACAGTGTAGCTGAGGAAAGTCACTTCCATCACACCAAAAACACATTTGGCTAGATTCAGCAAGACACCGTATTCGTTGAAGCGCTGAATCAATGTACGCAGGTGCTGCTCATGCTCATCCTCAGAGATAGAGGTGACTTGCATGTCATCTGTATATGCGTAACAGAAATCCAGGTCTCTGAGAACCTCATCGATGAACCGTTGGAATATTTGTGCAGCATTTCGGAGCCCAAAGTATATATACGGGAACTCAAAGAGCCCAAAGGGCATGATGATGGCTGTTTTTGCAATGTCGTCTGGATGAACTGGAATCTGATAGTATGCTTTCTCCAAATCTGTTATGGAGAAGACTCTCCAGCCAGCAAGTTGTTGTGCAAAGTCGGCAGCGTTCTGAACGGAATATTGGTTGGGGTTGGTCGTAGCGTTCAGAGCACAATAGTTGCCACAGGGTCTCCAGCCATCTTCTTTCTTGGGGACAAGGTGGAGGGGTGAAGCCCAGGGGCTATGTGAACACCAAGCGGTGCTGTTTCAGAGCATCTTTTCGAACTCGTATTTCATGATTCGGAGGCAGTCTGGTGCCAGCTGCTGTGGGCGCGTAGTTACAAGTAGTCCAGGTGTGGTGCGAATGTGATGGACTGTAGAATGCCGGGTTCCCGGGGAATACCTGAAGGACAGATTATATCCTGAAAATCTTAGAGCGTGGCATGATAGTGAGAGCTCCCGACAAGGACTTTAATGTGGCTGCTGTACATTCCCACCAAGGCACCATTGACATTTACATTGATGATGTCGATGAGGCATCGGTGTCTTATGTCAATGAGTAAGTTGTAGAAGCAGAGAAAGTACAAACCGATGATGGGTCCTGTTATGTCTGCAATGACAAAACACCATGAAAACTCCAGTCATAGGCCCAAATCCAAAAACAGGGTTATGCAACTGTAGGTATGTACAGTAGTACCATTTGCTGCGAACAACTCATAACTAGTCTGTGTCTGGCATTCTGGAAGATGGGAATGGAGGTAGACGCAGAGATCGGCACTGGTGTCGACCAAGAAGCTTATCTTTGTGTACTGATCCGTACCATAGAGGTGGCTGGCTGAGTTGTTCAGTTGCTCGCCGCCACTAGTGACTGCCATCCACGTTTCCCTGCTGCCACATACGAGGCTCAGTGCAGCTCTTTGCACACTCTTTAAAACGGCGGTGGTACCAGCAGTTGTCAGGGGCTGGTGACTGTCCTGCAGAGCGTGACAGATGTCTTGCGTGCCATCGTGTCTGCGATGGTGAACATGGACAAGAGGCACTCTCAGAAAGTGGGGCTACCTGCCGAACCAGCTCGTCAATACGGGTGCTTTAAGTATTGATGTCAACACCAGATGAAGATACACGGGCAACACGGAGGAGGTGTGACTTCCGCTATTTTATTCACCAGCTGGGCCACATTGTCTGAAGCAACCTGTGCTTTCATGGCAATTATCGCCTGAATATTTGGCGGCAGGCAATTCATCTACAAACTGTGGAGAAAGTCTGATGGTACTGACGGGCCGGAGAGAGTCCAAAGGTGGCAGAGGAATTGAGTCGTTCTCCAGTCACCAATCTCCTCATGCACCAGGAGCTGGTGGATGCGCAGCTCCTCGGAGAGTGACAGACGTCTAATCAGTTCTGCTTTAATTCCCTCATAATGACCTGTGGGAGGGGGTTTGGTTATGACATCCTCCACCTTTGCCGCACATTTGTAGTCAAGTTGTAAGGTGACGTAGTAAAACTTTGTTGCATCCTGCATGATGTTTGACAAAGCAAACTGACCCTCAAGCTGTGGAACCACACGGCTGGCTTTTCGGGCCAGAAACATGGAACATGAATACTGACCCGGTTGATAGTGAAAGTTAAATCAGGCGGTTGCTCCGGCCATGTTGATGGGTCAGCGTCTTGCTGCATGATGCTTTCACGGGAGGAATATTGCACTAATTTGTGGCACTACATGGTCTTTTATTCACGGGGTCACCAGTGTGGTGTTATAGATGTGAATTACCAGACACACACACAGTACACATGCACACACACACACACACAATTGTATGTGCACATGACGCTGTTTCTCCGCATATGTACAATGTCTGCAGCCAGCCACTTGCTTGCTGCTGTACCGAATCGCCTCACACACTGACACTACTTCGCAGTTCCCACTTCACTTGCAACTCTCTCTCAGTGTTTATACGATTGCAGTGTATGGACGATAAAATATCCTGTCTAGGTGGGTGGGCTAGCCATTGGCGTCCACCACAAGGGTAATAAAACATTTTCGACACACCTTGGCATTGTTTTGTGTTAACTGTTTGCAAGTTGTACTCATGTGCAGTGGCTGATACAAGGCTGTCAGCATGGTAATTGTAAACCTGGCTGATGTGAATATTGGTATTTTGCTGGAAAGTGAAGATTATGAAGGTGGGTAATGATATTTTTAGTGTCATTATATGTTTCAGTATATACAGTAGTTGTGCTTTCTTGTTGGAAGATTGTGTCTGTATGTATGTATGTTAGGTAGATGATGCTTGACAGCCAGTCCAAGGAGTCCATATCATCTCTCCTGACAGTACTGCACAAGCAGAATGCCTTATTTGGAAGAGAACACTGTGGTGTTTCAGTAATTCTTGGTGTTTAGTTTGTAATATGATACAGAATTATGTGGAAATCAGCAGTGTGCCATATCAAAAAACATTCTGGAATGAGCTATGTCAGTCTTGATATGCATATCCCTGTGCTGGGAAACAGTGCAACAAGATGATGAGTGAATAAACTGTGGTATCATCCTGTATTGCCTACTCCTAAATGTTTTGAGTAATGTTATCAGCTGAAAGATAATGGCTGTATTTTGGCACATGGGCAGGATCATGTGGACAGAATGAATTGGCAGTAAACAACATAACATATTGTTGAAAATTTCTTAACCTCTTCATTAGGCAGAAATACTGTTAAGAGGAACTTGAAGCCTGATGGTGCATGTTTACATACATCTTGCACAACTATTGCAAAATTCAAAGGTCTGTATGTAGAAGTTCTCTGGTATCTTTCTTGTTCACCATACTGAAAGTGAGTTCCAGTACATGGTGCAAAATTAGGTGTCAACATAAACTTCTGTGTAATGGCATTTGTGAATCATTCTAAGACATGTGTGAAGAAAAATTCATTTCAGTTCCATGCATTGTAAAGCATTACAGGGATCTTGTAAACAGTTCTTTTGTTTTAATTTGCATACATACTGCATATTTTGTTGTTTACAGACTCAGCCATCATTAATATAACTGTAAGGCAAAGGTCTATCAAAGGAAGTAGGTGATTTCTCTGCCCATGGACTAGCAGTGTTTGGAAACTTGGAATGTTGCAGGAGCTGGCTACCAGTTAAATTTGCTGATAAACAAAGGTTGTGATGTTGGCAGGATAACAAATACTATCCAGCCTCTTATTCCAAATGCAAAAGTGAAGAGTGAGATGGGCTCACTGTTGTGTTATATGCTGCCTTCGGATCAGTGTGACAGTTTTCCTCAGCTCTTTGATATTTTAGAACAAGAGAAACAGCAGCTCTGCATATCTAGCATTGGTGTCTCCATCACAACACTTGAAGAAGTGTTTTTGAGGTTCGTTGTGTATTTATAATTTAAATCATTTCAAAATGAAATTGGTTTGTTGTGTTTCAAATTTTAAATTTATTAGCTAAGTTTTCTTTACATCTTTAGGTGTATTTGGTAACATCAAGTTTTTGCCAGTACACATCCATTATTTTGAATGCTAATGGCTAACATTTATCTGAACTAATTACTGTTTTGTGTTAGGTGTTAATCTCATCTAAGTTTTTACATGTAAATTGTAATATATTTCTATTTATGTTCCCTTCTCTCTTATTTCCTCTATATCTTACACCGTTTTTGTAACTTTGTTTTTGCACTTGCATGTTGCTTTACCTAAAAATGTACTAAAATTTTTTAGTTCTGTGATTTTATTACAGTTGTTTATTTTCTTATATGTTGTTTCTTCATGTATGTATGGCCATTTAATAAGTAGAAATTGTTCTGTCCACTACTGCATCTTGTTACATTTTAGAAATACATGAACCACATTCTCTTCTTCGTTCCATACGGAACATCTCCCTTTCTCTGCTCCCCATCTTGTACCTCTTGATTTCCATATTCCTAATCTAAACCATGCTAATCCAGTTTTTTCATTCAAATTACAATGATATATATACATCTCTCCCCCATTCTTGTTTCATATCCAAGTATGCAACTAGACATTTCTTTAATTTTTTCTATATGGTTGTTTTTGAGTATCATTACTCCTAGTTTCAATTATTTGACATGTTTTTCCAATCCCTTCAACCTTTGTATAAAAATTGTATCCTAACCTGGTTCTTTTTCATTCGTCGGTTAGGTTTCTTGCTCATGTATAACATTTCAGGTTGGTTTGTCATATAGAAACTAAGTACATTACCCCAATGTGGGCATATATTAGTTTTAAAGTCAAAGTTTTTATCTCTTAAACTCTCAGTGAGCTAAAATCTTTTGTATGCAAAGCTTATTGTCAGTAATAGTGTATCCTGACATATGGTACAGATTCATTATACTTGGTCCAAAATAGCCTTAAATTTGATTTGAGGTGCACTTTTTGTTGTCAGGAGTACTTCATGGTTGTAATTATATATAGCTTGTAATGGCTTAAAGATGTGTACTGCTTGGCATCTAATAACTGCCTTTTTAGTGTATTATGAACTAAATACTCATTTATCCACAGTTTCATTTTCTTCTTTTTTATGACCTCCAGCTGACAAATTCTCACATGTCAGGGTTGGAGTTGTGAGAAACTGAACATGCCAATCCAGATCTCACATGATATCTTGGTAAATATTCATGACAATAAGGTTACTGTATTTACTCGAATGCAAGTTGCGGTTTTTCCCTTAAATTTAGCACATAAATATGTGAGGTTGTCTTAAATTTGCATATGTAGACCTGAACCAGACTGCACCAAACTGGATCACTCTGAACTGGACTCTGCAGAGGCAAACTAAGACCTGTATCAACATATGTGATATCTGCACTCTTCTGAGATATTACATAGAGCAGAGTAGCAATTCCACACCGATGTTTTGGTACAACCTCTTGATCCCAGCTTCAAGGGTCAAGAAATTGAATAAAGAGAACACAGCATGACAGCAGTTAACTGACACAGTCTTCTTTTTTGGGACTTTGTCCATATCCTAATTTCTAACGTGGTGAATCCCTTAGACTGAGTTATTCTCAGTCACTGAGCACCACAGATCTAGTAACTGGTTAAGATACGTACCTAAGAACAGATCTGGTCCAAAGGTAGTAACAGAAAAATGGCTGTTGGAAAATAAAAAATTAACTACATTACTCAAAAATGTAACTTGGATCAATCCACAAATTAAAAGCCATAAAGAGAACCATGAACTCAGACTGATCAGACCACAGACATGACACAAAAATCCAGAACACATGTATATAAATTCTTAACACCATCTGTGGAGAAAATTTTGGATCTTCATGGGTTCAAGTAAGTTTGTAAACTAAGAAGTATACATGTATTATTCAGTCGATGTGGATCATAACGGCATGGCAGAACATTTTCACCAGAAGTGACTGTGTAGGTTTGTAAGAACTGCTGTATATCCACTGCAAAGGATGAGACTGATAATAATATGTTGTGGAATTGCAGTGAAGAGGATGGGAATGTTAAGAGTGAGTGTGAGAAAGATGAAGGCATTGTCTGTGTAGATGGAGACGGTGACACTGACTACTAAAAGTAGATAGAATCTGACATTCTTTGTGTATTAAGTGTATGAAATTAATAGTAAAATATTTTTTCTTAGCAGGCATTTTATTTCTGGAGGGTCATCTTAAATTAGTCATGCATTCGGCTAAATACATTAGTATGACACTTGAGGTGAAAATAAATAAATGTCCCTTTGTGATGAAAATTGCAGTGTGATTAATTTTCTAGAGTGGGAAAAGAAGCGGAAGATGAACCTGATGGACAGGCTAACTCACAATCAAGTTTGGAATATGTGAAATTATATGGCAGTTGTGAAGGTATGAAAGAATCCATCCTCTTCTTGCTGTATTTTATGTGTGTGTGCGTGCATGTGTGTGTGCATGCATGCACATTGGGGGGGGGGGGGGGGGGGGTGGGGGAAGAAGAGGGGGACGGGCAATCAGGAAGAATTTGGTGGACGGAAAAAACAAATAATAAAGACCATTAAAACAAAA
>Ga0131853_10001587_pt1 | contig 40603 bp, 40 predicted proteins | sample TergutLab28metaG_FD_92764 | JGI IMG/M metagenome (GOLD analysis project Ga0131853, IMG submission 92764) | Labiotermes labralis P1 segment gut microbial communities from Petit-Saut dam, French Guiana - Lab288 P1 (version 2) (version 2) | ecosystem: Host-associated > Arthropoda: Insects >...
AAACTTACTATAATACAAAGCGAATGCATTCTTCGTTGCACTTTAAATCCCCTGTCCAATTTGAACAGGAGATTTTACAAAATTAACTTAATTTAGTGTCCAATTTTCCTTGACATGTCCAAAATTAACTTAATTTAGTGTCCAATTTTCCTTGACATGTCCACTCCCCAAATTTGCTTGTGAGACAGGATTATAGGGAGCTTTCCTCCCTACAACTGCTTATTTTTAGGGGAAATGGGGAGGGAGGTTCCCTACTTTGAGTAAAATAGAGATATTGTAGGGAGTTTTATCCCTACACCTAGCCTTTTTTAGAGTGATTGGGATAATTTTTATCCCGCTCCTACCTATTTAGAGGTCATATCGGGGTAATTTATCCAAAAAGCAATCCGCTACACTAGCATCTGGGTGAGGTCGGCAAAATAAAAAGCACCGCAGTGCTTTCTGATTCTAAAATTGCTTCGCCAGGCTAACCATTTCAATGGCGGTTACCGCTGCTTCATAACCTTTGTTTCCTACTTTTGATCCAGCGCGCTCGATGGCTTGCTCAATGTTTTCTGTGGTAATGACACCAAACATCACCGGCACACCTGTATCTAAGGTTACTTTGGCAATCCCTTTTGCCACTTCGTTACACACGTAATCGTAATGGGTGGTCGACCCACGGATAACAGCTCCTAAACAAATCACTGCATCGTAGTTTCCTGACTTCGCCATTTTGTCAGCAATTAACGGCAATTCAAACGCACCTGGTACCCATGCCGAGGTGATGTTTTCTTCTGCTACACCGTGACGTACTAACCCGTCAATGGCACCACCTAACAATTTCGACGTGATGAACTCGTTAAAACGTGCGGTAATGATTCCAATTTTAACATCCTGATCTGCTACTAAATGTCCTTCGATTTTATTGATTCTTTCCATGTTCATAACCTCACTTTTTAATTTTCTGATCTACTAATTTAAATCATTTGTTTTCATACCTTCTGGGAAAAATAAATCAAGCCCCTTCTTAATCCAACAAATGCTCCATTTTGTCCCGCTTCGTGTTCAGATAGTCTTCGTTGTGCTCACCTTTTCCAACTTGAATCGGTACACGAGAGTTAATTTTAATCCCGTACTCTTCTACTTGCGCTAGTTTCAACGGGTTGTTACTCAATAGGTTAATCGACTTCACACCTAAATCTTTCAGAATCTGAACCCCGATGTAATATTCACGGGCATCGGCAGGGAAACCGAGAGCTAAGTTTGCCTCCATCGTATCCATCCCACCGTCTTGTAATTCGTAAGCCCGCAACTTATTCACAAGACCGATGCCACGACCTTCTTGACGAAGATACAGTAGAACCCCTCGACCAACATCTGTCATCTGCTTCATCGCCGCATCGAGCTGAGGCCCACAATCGCAACGGCTGGAGCCAAAGGCGTCTCCCGTTAGGCATTCTGAATGAACGCGAACCAAGACGTCTTCACCGTCACCAATATCTCCTTTCACCAAAGCCATGTGGTGCTCGTCGTTTAACTGGTTCACATAGACGTGAGAAGTAAAGTCCCCGTATCGGGTTGGTAACTTGCTAACCGACGTGCTGATGACCACATGGTCATGCTTTTTACGGTATTCGATTAAATCCGCAATGGTAATGTATTTTAGATCGTGTTTGTTGGCAAAAGCTGCCAAATCTGGGGTCTTCATCATGGTTCCATCATCGGCCATGATCTCACAACACAGTCCCATTTCCTTAAAGCCAGCCAGTCTAGAAAGGTCAACCGTTGCTTCGGTATGCCCGTTACGAACCAAAACGCCACCTGGCTTTGCTACTAGGGGAAACACATGTCCCGGTCTCTTGAAATCTTCTGGTTTGGCGTTCTCATCTAAACATTTCATCGCCGTCAGAGAACGTTCGAATGCTGAAATCCCAGTGCCAGTCTCTACGTGGTCAATACTAACTGTAAAGGCTGTTTCGTGTTGATCCGTGTTGTTCGTCACCATTTGATGCAAGTTCAACTTTTTCGCATACTCGCCACTCATTGGCGTACAAATCAACCCGCGCCCCCACGTCGCCATAAAATTGATGTTTTCTGGTGTCATGAAGTCGCTGGCACAAATAAAGTCTCCCTCATTTTCGCGGGCCTCGTCATCGGAAACGATGATGATCTTCCCCTGACGTAAATCTTCTAGTGCGTCTTCGATGGTATCAAACTTGAAATCTGTCATAAGTCAATCCTCTTCTTCCTAATCTAAAATCCATTTTCTAGTAAAAATTCTTTCGTCACCTTGCTTTTTGGCTCAGCAGGGTCAGCCCTTAACATCTTTTCAATGTACTTAGCAATCATGTCCACTTCCAAATTCACCACATCCCCCTTTTTCTTATGAGGGAGGGTTGTTTCTTGCATCGTGTGTGGGATAATCGAAACCGAAAAGCTTTGGTTGTCGACCGCCGCTATGGTAAGACTAATGCCATCGATGGTGATGGAACCTTTTTTAATGATGTATTTCAACAAATCAGATTCGGTACCAATCGTATAAATAACCGCATTATCGTCACCTTCTACGTTCCAAATGGTACCAATGCCATCCACATGACCCTGAACCATATGTCCACCAAACCTGCCGCCAGCCATCATGGCACGTTCTAAGTTAACCTTTGTGCCGCTGGAGAGTCCAGATAAGGAGCTGGATTTCAGTGTTTCATGCATAATATCAGCCGTAAACCCATCACGTATCAGACTTGTCACCGTCAGACAAACGCCGTTAGTGGCCACACTGTCTCCAAGTTTCAAATCAGAGAGAACAACGTCCGCTTTAATGGTAACCCGTGATGAATTGGCTCCCCGTATCACATCGGAGACGGTGCCGATTTCTTCAATTAATCCTGTGAACATACCCTTTGTCAAATAGGCAAAAAATCTCTTCGTCAGTCGCTTCACTCAAAATCCTCACTTACCCCTTTGTAAGCTGTGGTCTTTCACTTGCAACTTCCTCGACCTTTTTTGCCTATTTGACAAACACCTCCTCTACACGTTTCTCGACTTCACTTTCAATCAAAATATCTTCCCCTAGTATGGTTGTTTTGCTATTTTTTAACAAGTACGCCTGATCTGGGTGGTCAACGCCGAGACCTGCGACTGGTGTTGGAGCAGATGCGCCTCCAAATAGTTTCGGCGCGATGTAGGTCTGTACTTTTTGGACGATGTCAGCTTTTAGTGCCGAGGCGTTTAGTGTAGCGCCACCTTCAAGTAGGATGCTGTCGATGCCAGCCTCTCCTAATTGCATCATCAATCGCTTTAAATCAATGGTGCCATCGTGTTCGGATACAACCATGATTTGGCAACCCTGATCCAGATAAGGCCGGTGTTTGGCAATGTCCGCACAGGTAGTGGCTAGAATCGTCGGAATCTCCGATGCGGTCTGAATCACTCTGGCAGTGATCGGTGTTCGAAGGGTCGTATCGCAAAGGATTCGAATGGGATTTCTTCCTTCTTCAAGGCGACAGTCTAACATCGGATCGTCGGCAATCACCGTTCCAACGCCAACCATAATCCCTGTGTGCAAATTGCGGTCTTCATGGACCCGCTTCCTCGCCTTTTCCCCAGTAATCCATTTGGACTTCCCCGTACGTGTTGCAATTTTCCCATCAGCAGTCATGGCGTATTTCATGACCACGTAAGGCTTTTTATGAGTGATGTAATGGAAGAAAATCGTGTTCAACTCATTGCATTCCCTTTCGAGCACACCTATTTCTACCTCAATGCCAATCTCTTTCATTTTTGTGACACTGCGTCCCGCTACAAGGGGGTTAGGATCTACACTCCCAATCACAACGCGTGCAATTTTCTTTTCAATGATCGCATCCACACAAGGTGGGGTCCTCCCATAATGGGAGCACGGTTCCAAGGTCACATACATGGTAGCACCAGCTGGTGATTCACGACAGTTTTTAAAAGCATTCACCTCAGCATGGGCGTCGCCATAGCATTCATGATAGCCTTCACCAATGACGATGTCGTCTTTTACAATAACCGCACCAACAAGTGGATTAGGATTGACATGTCCGACTCCTTTTTTAGCTAAAGCTAGCGCACGTTCCATATAAATAATATCTCGCTGATTCATCGCGCTCCTCCTTTCTAAATGATCGTGATTTGGTCGAAAACAACCTCTCAACGATCTTTTTTAAGTAATATCTAGGTTGAATGATCGTCACAAAGGTAAAAACCAGGATTTAACGACTATTCTAAGGCTGAAACTGCATACAAATGATCGTTAAATCATCGTCATCTCCGGTCCAACGATCTTTTTCATTATCCGATAGCCTTCAACCATCGTTATTTTACGAAAAGTGGCTTTCCAACGATGGTTTTTGAACCATCTTTCAGTTCAAACATCGCGATTTCAATAAAACCACTGTTTAACGATGGTTTCAGGGCTAAATCTTCATCAAAAGCATCGTTGAAACACTAAAATTCACGATTCAACGATGGCTCGATCCAAACCATGCTGTTTTCTCCCAATAAAAAAACCTGCTCAAAATAACTTTGACAGGGCATGCACATTTTGAAAAAGTAAGTTCGACATGAAAATACACATGAGTATGACACGTCATCTCTTCTTCCATCCAGACTATACTGTCGGTTTCGGAATTACACCGAATCAGCCTTACGGCTCGTGGACTATTACCACCGGTCGGGAATCTCACCCTGCCCTGAAGATTACTTTATTAATTTATGAACAAAGTATACCTGATTTAGCGAGAGCTGTCAATAAATGTTAAGCCTGATTTTCACAAAGTCTTAAGAGAAGTTTAAGATTTTTCCACCGTTTTTATCAAGAATTTTCACCTATAATACCCTCAGATCTATTCTTAGCGGAGGTCATGCCATATGTTAAAGCTAGAATTCAAACGTTACTTGTTTTCAAAAGGTACTGTGGTCTTCTTAGTGGTTATTACAGCAATTAATGCGGTTAGCTGGGGAAGTTCTTTGTACGAACAGTCGATGTTGCTCGAGCAGAACTTAAGGTTTACAGTAGAATCTGGAGGAGATTCACTTTACATCGTCTATAATGGTTGGACCTTTTTATATAATCTTTGGTTCAATAGTGGTACGGCTCCCATGACCATTTATTTCGTCTATGCGTGGTTAGGGGTCGTTCTAACTTCAAGACTTTTCGTCGAGCAAGCCAATCGTTTTGGGAACCTCGTCATCACACGCCAACGTTATAAAAAAAGATTTCACACAATTTTACTGGCACAATCCTTATATATCATGACTCTGGTAGGAGCATATATCTTGATTTCTGTTATTGGTTCTCTCGTATTAGGCGGTATTCCTACTGAAGCGACGCCAGTTGGAGTGGCAGTTTATGGCTGGAGAGAGTGGGTAGGAATTTCTATCCTTCAATTTCTATGGCTTTCCATTGCGTTCATTAGTGTTAATTCCTTTTGTTTGCTCTTAAACCAGTGGATCAAGCAGAAGCATTTACTACAACTTCTCCCCTTTTTCCTTTTTGTTATTGTTCCAGCTATTCTTTGGTCAACAACCTTTAATTTGGCACCAGCGCTGTTCAATTTTGTTAGCAACTTTAATAATACGGAGATGACGATGGATGCACTCGGATTCTTTTTTCAAGACTGGGGTCTAGGGCACTTTTTACGAAGTGCACAGACAGCTATCACTACCATTATCTTTAGCGCCATCCTTTACCCATTCCACTTACGAAAAGGAGCAAAGGATTATTTATGAAAAGATTAGGACGTATCATCACTTATCTAATGATTGGTTTACTCATTTGGTCACTAGCTTCGAGCTTCTCTCAGGGTCTTTCCAATTACTGTGCTGCAAGTGGAGAATTTTATGCTCAGCAAGGATTTGACTGCAACACTCATGTGAATGCCTTTCTTTCTGCTTATTTAGGGAATCCACAAACCTATTTCTTTTCTATCAGTTTGTTCCTTGTTTTCATTCTATTTTTCCATCATGTTCCTTATTTGAAACCTGAATATTGGATCCGGATCGCAAATAAGCCAAGGTGGTGGGTAGGTAAAAAGATATTTTTAACAACATTAGAAGTGACTGCTTTATTCTATTTGTTGTACGGTGGCGTGGGAGTTGTTCTAGGATTTTCTGTGACGTGGACATCTGAATTGTTGCTTTATCCCCTCTACTTGTTTGGTTTCATCGCGCTTGTGAATGTGCTATTTCAGGTGGTTTATGTTTTCACCGAAAAATACGTGGTCGCTTTGTTCTCGTTTTTCTTTATCAACAACCTGTTCTTCTACATCATTTATGAAATAGCATGGTTAACAGGTGGGACATTTCTCGTTCTAGACGGCATACAAGTTTTCGATCCTGCAAATGACCCTTTTATTTTGAAAATGTCTCATGTTTATGTTGTCCTCATGTTGCTCGCAGGTTTCACCACATTATTCATCATCCTAAAACGTAAGGAGTGTTTTAAATGATCATCGTCAATCAAGTTTCAAAAGTTATCCGCCGAAATCCCGTTCTGTCAAACATCAATCTTGAGTTTCGTAAGGGGGAAGTCATCCTACTTCATGGTCACAACGGGTCGGGCAAGACCATGCTTTTAAGGCTTTTATGTGATCTGATTAAACCCACATCTGGAGAGGTTGAGCATGCGGCTGATTTACGTTTTGGTGTGACGATCGAAAATCCAACCTTTTTCCAGCACGAGACGGCGTTTTATAATTTGAAGTATTTGGCAGCGATTCAGAGGGTCATCGATGACGCAGAAATTGAAAACTGGCTCAAAATTTTCAACCTATACAATAGAAAGGATATGAAAGTTCGCAAATTTTCCCTTGGCATGAGGCAGCGATTGGCGTTGTGTCAAGCGTTCATGGAAAATCCTGATGTTATTTTATTGGATGAGCCTTTTAACGGCGTTGATGAGGATAATTTAAAGACGGTTTATAAAGCCATTGAGGCGGAGAAAACAAAAGGAAAGTTGATTGTGATTGCTTCCCATGTGAAAATCCCTGTGGAAGGGCTGGTCACACGTTCGATTAAGATGAGTGACGGCAAGATCGTTGAAATGTCCTAACCCAAAATCTCGATAGAACTTTAAAAAAGGAGCTCAACCGTAAGAGAGCTCCCACTTCAGACTACTGACGAAGTCAACAGTCTGAGGACTTCGTACGAAGTCCTTTCTACATTGGATAATACTGATAATACCTCGTTAAATTTTCCGTGAAGCCAGCATTTACGGGTCTTAAAATAAGATTTCGACGAAAAATAAGTACATTTCAAGGAAAATGCAAAATCAGAGAGGTGTATCGTCAAACGTCCATTTTTTATGAAATGACGATACAGAAGCGGCGGAAAACTAGCTTTCGATTGCTACTTAGCACCTCAACATCCTAATTCTCAAAAAATCCGTCCCTAAAAGGTCATTTTACGTCCCAAGCCTTGCTTTGTTGTATCGTCAAAGTACTATTTTAAGAGAAATGACGATACAAGATGAGGATTCAAACAGACCAAATTGATAATTTTTACCCCTTTTGGTCCGTTTGAGGGCGTTTTTTCAATAAAAATTAGACCAAAACGTTTAATTTTAGGCAACTTGGTCTGATTTAGTCTGATTTATCGCAAATTATTGGACTAAATCTACTATTTTAGTCTGTTTTGGAACGATCTCCGAGAGTATTCGATCTAATTTACTTAGAATAACTGGCTCAAGCTAATTAGGTTATTTTAACAACACACTCAAGTGCTGAAAATCTCAGCACTTTTTCTTTTAAAATTATTCCAACGCTTCGTGGGGAATGCCGCGCAACTTTTTCTTCTACCTGGCATATGATAAATGATAACGGCTACGTCACGTATCTAGACAATTGCGAAATCACCCAGATTCATGAAATAATCAAGTTTTTGGGTGAAAAATCACCCAGATCCATGAAATAATCGGGCTTTTAGGTGAAAAATCACCCAGATCCATGAAATAATCAAGTTTTTAGGTGAAAAATTCGACTTTCGCAATTACCTATCACGTACCTTTTGAAAGGAGTCATCCACCTATGGTTGAATCAATGACACTACAAGAGCTTATAAATTTAAAATCTCCTAATTTTCATCTCATCGACATCCGCACCCCTCAGGAATTCGCAGAATATCATTTACCTAGCGCCATCAACATTCCCTACGATTTACTAATGACCTATTCCGATCGTTATTTAAAAAAAGACCAGCGTTATTACCTCGTTTGTGACCACGGTAGTTTGAGTTTCCGAGCTTGCGCCATTTTACAATCTTACGGCTATAAAGTCGGTAGCATTTCAGATGGCTATAACCTAAGACACTATTGTTATTAACAAATCACTTTTAACGCTCCTACTTCTACGTTGAAATCTGCCTCGATCACTTTCCCTAATACTTCCCCATCTGTTTCTAGCAGTTGGGGCTTTTCTAGTTTAACCTTAAAAGATTCTGAACGTTGAAACTGAACCTTGGGATGATCCACATGGCTGCCTGTATAAATCTTTGAAACGATATCAAGCAAGCCGATTTTTGATGCATTCTTCGAGGCCACCAGTTCTAAGATACCATCGTCCATTCTTGAAATAGGCGACACTTTCACACCACCACCGAAAAACATCCCGTTGCAAATGGCAATAATCACCGTTTTTTCAAGGCGAATTTCATCGCCATTCTGTTGGACAAGGGCGTTAAAAGCTTTGAATTTAAACACTTGATTCATAATGGAGCGAAAGTATTTCCCTTTTCCATTTTTTTTACCATCATCTTTGTTCATGTTATTAACCGTATTCGCCACCGTCGCACCAATTCCCAGATCACAGGCATTTAAAAAGTAACGCTGCCCTATTTCATTTTCTTCACCAAATTTTTTATAGTTGACCACCCCAACATCAATTTCCTTTGCTTCGTGAAAATCCAACATCTTCAAAAAGTCGTGAATGTCTTTTGTGATGCCTAAGGTTCGAACACTGTCAGAACCTGTTCCCGACGGAAGAATCGTAAAGGCAGGCAAGTTTTCAGAATAACCGCTGCTTAATAGCCCATTAACCACCTCATTCGCTGTCCCGTCGCCTCCAACAGAAACCACCACATGGTAAGCACCTGTCCCTCTTACCTTAGATGCCATCCGAATCGCATCGCCAGGTGCTGTCGTATATTCGTAATCAAAGGCCATGCCAGAAGCCTCAATAATTGGGAGCATCTCTTCCCAGCGCTCTTTGCTTTCGCCTCCTCGGGAGGCAGGGTTAACGATAAATAGGATTTTTCTTTTCATAGGCAATCAAACCTCTCAGGAATTTTTGTTTCAAACGTCATAATCTCCCCACTTATCGGATGTTCAAATTCTAAATAATAACTATGTAACCATTGCCCCTCCCCCGTTTCTGCACGCCCATATAAAGGATCGCCAATGATCGGATATCCTAAATGGGATAAATGAACGCGAATTTGATGGGTGCGCCCTGTGTGCAGCTTACACCGAACAAGGGTCCTGTTTCCACACGTTTGAATCGGTTCGTAATAAGTTATCGCTTGCTTACCCCGAGCATCCACGATCCGCTTGACGGAGTCAGGCGATGGCCTAAGAATCGGGGCATCTATTATCCCTGCACCTTCCAACACTCCCTGCACCAAGGCATAATACTGACGATTTATGCTTTGGACGCTTTTCGTCATCAAATAATGCACGTGTCGATATTTAGCAATCACCATTAATCCCGACGTATCCTTGTCCAGGCGGTTGACCACATGGACCGTCGATTCTAACTGGATTTCTTGATAATGGGCCAAAATCCCGTTGATTAAAGTCACTTCGTGAGTTGCAGTCGACATAACTGGCAAACCTTTCTGCTTGTTAACCACCAATAAATAAGCGTCCTCGTAGACGATCTCAACTTCTACCGGGATCGCTTTTAGCTGCCCGCTGACAGGCTCTGCGGGAAAAAGGACCTCTACCACATCGCCCGCACCAAGCATGTAACGCACTTTTTGCTTCTCTTTATTAACCGTGATGGAGCCCCCGCGATGCTTCAAACAGGTCAACGACCTTCTAGAAAGGTGTTGGTTTTTCAAAAAAGAACCCAACCGTTTACCATGATCGGCTTCCTTAACGTGGTATTTCAATCGTAAGGTCATCTCCACTCATCCTTTTCCCTCTACCCTCATTTTAATCTATTTCTAAGTAATTGTCTATCTATACGGTTTCAGTTAGTTTTATTACCAAAAAAGCACCTAAACCATTTGACAACTGAGGGCAATTCCTCTATCATTTATTTAGTATAAAGGAGTTGAAAATATGGCGAACAAAGTAGCGATTATTTCGGATTCGACAGGTTGCTTGACAGATGAACTGCTAAAAGAGCATAACATTTTTACAAGTTACATAACCATTGTTTTCGGTACAGATTCTTATCAAGAATTCAAAGAAATATCGCCTAGTAAATTTTTAGAGTTGATGGAGACGCAAGAGGAACTGCCATCTACCTCACAACCTGCCATGGGTTCAACCATTGGCTTATACGAAAGGGTGCTAGCTGAAGGTTACGACGAGATCATCCACATTACCATTTCTAGTGGGTTAAGTGGCACGTATCAAGCAGCACGGAGTGCAGCTGAGGCTGTCGCTGCCGATAAAATCCATGTGTTTGATTCAAAAACAGTTATTTTCCCCCAAGGCGCGCTAGCCTTAGCCGCTGCAAAACTAGCAAAAGAAGGAAAAAGCCGAGAAGAGATCATTAGTCGGTTAAAAGAATTGCAGCCGACAGGTCACATCTTTGGAGCGGTGAAATCCCTCGACAATCTTAAAAAGGGGGGGCGCCTATCTAATTTAGAAGCTTACTTTGGAAGTCTCTTACAAGTTAAGCCAATCATTACCATGACAGAAGCGGGTAAATTGGAAGCTGTAGCGAAGATCCGCACCTTTAAAAAAGCGTTGACTCATTTAATCGACGCCATCAAAGAAGCAGATTTAGATGAAGATGATGAAATAGCCGTGCTGCATATGGAAAACTTAGAAGATGCTGCAAAGGTAAAGCAAGCCATAGCGGATCTTTATCCAAACCATACGATTCACATGGCACCACTATCGTTAGCGATTGCTGTCCACATTGGACAGGGTGCAGTAGGCGTCACTTGGTCAAAAACCAAATAAAGATTCATTGATTCATTTTATAGAATTAACGATAACATTTAATTGGAGATGAAAAGTATGTCAAATAAAATCGCAATTATTACAGATTCTACGGCTTCCCTTTCTGAGGAGCTATTAAAAGAGCATAACATTTACTCAAATTACTTAATGATCATTTTTGGTCAAGATTCATACCAAGAGTTCAAAGAAATCCAGCCAGCAAAGTTTTTAGAATTATGTGCGTCACAAGAAGAATTACCTTCCACGTCACAGCCAGCGATCGGTGTAACAGCTGAATTATATGAAAAGCTACTAGCTGATGGTTACGATGAGGTCATCCACATCACAATTTCTGCAGCGATCAGTGGATCCTATCAGTCTTCTGTAAGTGCCGCTGAAATGGTGAATGCTGAGAAAATCCACGTGTTCGATTCCAGAAACTTAGTTTATCCCCAAGCTGGTTTAGCTATTGAAGCAGCGAAAATGGCTAAAGCTGGCAAAACAGTAGCTGAAATCATTTCAGCTTTAGAGGTCATCCGCCCACATGGTAACCTAACCGCAGCCATCAAAAACTTAGAAAACCTAAGAAAAGGTGGTCGCTTATCTAATGCAAGTGCGGTGATTGGTGGCGTGCTCCAAATCAAACCGATCGTTCATTTAGTTGAATCTGGAAAAATTGAAGCGGCTGGTAAAGTGCGTACCTTTAAAAAGGCCATCCAATTCCTTGCTGATACCGCTCGTAATGCTAATTTAGATGACAGCTATGAGTTCTGTGTGCTAAACATGGAAAACCCAGAAGAGGGAGCTATTTTAAAAGAAATGATCCAAGAAATTTATCCCAACATGACCATTCACGAATCGCCATTATCTTTAGTTGTATCTGCCCACGTTGGACCAGGTGCTGTAGCGGTAAGTTGGTATAAGAGGGTGGAATAAAGATCTAAAAGTAGCTCGACGATTGTCGGGCTTTCCTTTTCCTAATCGATTCTATTGCCTACCGTTTCAGGCAAAATATCTACATTTTGATTTTAAAAGCTTTTTGTAGATATTTTTTGTTCCAATCCCTACTTCAGAACCTCAAAAATATCTATATTCTAGTGTTTTAAGGGATTTGTAGATGGTTTATGCGTGCTAACTCTAGTTTTTGAAATCTCGAAATATCTACACTTATCATTATTCAGCTATTTGTAGATATTTTACTCTTTTACCTTTCTTTTCTCGGCAGGTTATGATACGATTTCTTAAAAGAAATGAAAAGGGGACATTTAAACATGAAAAGTATGTTCGTTGTTTTTAAAAAATTTCTACATGAGCTTGAACAAATCGAGGAAGAGTTATCCCTCTCGCCTAAAGGCTCTCTCACTAGAAAGAAAACTTATTATTATCATACTATTAACCGAAAACAACTTGGTATCACAAAAAACATTCCATTAATGAAGCAACTGGCTCGAAAAAAGTATCTTTTACTCCGCCACGCCCAACTGAAGAGTAATCTGAAAGCTAGCCATCTTGACGATCTGGACATTCGTACACCGCAACAACTCATTGCTAGCCTACCACCAGCCTACCAAACTCTTCCTCTCGACTACTTCTATCATCCAGACATTTCCACTTGGTTAGCTAAGCCGTCTCGTAAAAACAGCCTATCCCCGGAAAACGAAAAATACATCCACAACGGTGTAGCGTTTCGCTCCATGTCAGAGCGTCAAATTGCAGAGATCTTGGATAAAAATAACCTTCTCTATCAATACGATTGTACGTTTGATATGGGGATCGCCCGTATTTCTCCAGACTTTGTCATCAAAAATCCGTTTACCAACGCCACTCTTTTATGTGAATTCTTTGGTGCCTTCCACAAGGCAAGTTACGGTGAGGCCATGAACGATAAAATGGATAACTATGCAAAAGTGGGATACATAGAAGGCGATAATCTCATCTCCCTTTTTGAATATCATTTGCGTGATCCACGGCGAATCCAAGCCATTTTAGAGACGACCATTTTGTAGAAAAGCAAATAAAAACTCGACAATCGTCGAGTTTTTATTTGTTACCCAATTGATCCTTCCATTTGAAGTTTCAATAATTGATTTAATTCAACCGCATACTCCATTGGCAACTCTTTTGCAAAAGGTTCAACGAATCCCATGACAATCATCTCAGTCGCTTGTTCTTCACTTAGTCCACGACTCATCAAGTAGAAGAGTTGCTCTTCCGATACTTGGGAAACTTTCGCTTCGTGTTGAACCGTTGAATCACCATTTTGCGTTACGTTAAATGGAATGGTATCTGATTTACTAACGTCATCCAAAATAATGGTATCGCATTCGATGTTAGATTTTGCGCCCGTAGCATTTTTACCGTGTTTAACAATCCCACGATAGGTCACGTTTCCACCACCACGGGAAAGGGATTTTGAAATAATGGTAGATGCTGTGTTTTTACCAAGGTGAATCATTTTCGCACCGGCGTCTTGAATTTGACCGGTACCAGCAAAAGCAATCGAAACGATGGTCCCTTTCGCTCCTTCACCTTTTAAAACACAAGCGGGGTACTTCATGGTAATCTTTGATCCAATGTTGCCATCGATCCATTCCATGTGGCCGTAATCTTCACATAAGGCACGCTTCGTTACTAGGTTAAGGATGTTATTTGACCAGTTTTGAATGGTCGTATAGCGGCATTTACCACCTTTTTTAATGTAAATTTCAACCACAGCTGAGTGAAGGGAGTTCGCCGAATAAATCGGCGCGGTACAACCTTCTACGTAGTGAACGTCTGCCCCATCGTCAACGATGATTAAGGTTCGTTCAAATTGACCCATGGATTCGGTGTTAATTCTAAAGTAAGATTGCAGTGGTTTTTTCAATGTGACACCAGGCGGTACGTAAATAAACGACCCTCCTGACCAAACTGCACTGTTTAAAGCGGCGAATTTGTTGTCGGTATAAGGCACCACTTTTGCAAAGTATTCCTTGAATAATTCTGGGTATTCTTTTAAAGCCGAATCCGTATCGAGGAAAATAACGCCTTGTTCTTCTAGTTCTTTTTGGTTATTGTGGTAAACCACCTCAGATTCGTACTGCGTCGACACGCCCGATAGGTATTTGGCTTCCGCTTCTGGAATCCCTAATTTATCAAAGGTATCTTTAATGTTTTCCGGAACGTCTTCCCAGTTGGCTTCCGTTTTTTCAGAAGGTTTAATGTAGTAGGTATAGTCGTCAAAATTAACTTCTTCCGATAAATCCGGCCCAAAGTTTGGCATGGGGCGTCGCAAGAATTCAGCATAGGCTTTCAGGCGGAATTCTAACATCCATTCTGGCTCGTTTTTCGTCGCTGAAATTTCTCGAATGATGTCTTCGTTAAGACCCTTCCCCGTATCCGATAGGTTTTTATGATCGGTTTTAAAGCCGAATTTATAATCGGTGACGATGTCGTTCACTTCTTTTGTATGATCTGACACGTTGATTCCTCCTTTCTTATGTTAATTCAAGTTCTTCTAAGGCATTTTCATAAGCTTTCCAAGCCAAGGTGGCGCAGCGAATGCGAGCAGGAAACTGAGCGACTCCCGCAAATACGACCGCATCATCCATTTCTAAATCTTCATCAAAATCGTCCCCTTTTACGAGCTCGTAAAAATTGTCGGTCAACGCCTTCGCTTCTGCTAGGGTCTTACCTTGTAGGATTTCTGACATCACGGAAGCAGACGACAACGAAATGGCGCAACCAATGCCTTCTTGCATGATATCTTCAATGACACCGTCTACGATTTTAACGGAAATGGTAATGTCGTCCCCACAAGAAGGGTTGCGCATGTGAACGGAATGGTAGCCATTCTCATTGGAAACCCCTTTATTACGAGGGTTTTTATGGTGATCCATGATCACTTGTCGGTATAGGTTTTCTAAATTAGAAGACATCTCCAAAGGTCTCCTTTCCTGCTATCGTTGCACGCACCAAGGTGTCAACGTCTTCTTTTGTATTATAAATGCTGAAGCTAGCACGCAAGGTTGCCGGTTGTTTTAACCATCTCATTAAAGGCTGCGCACAATGGTGACCTGCTCTAACACAGACGCCATTTACATCGTAAATCGTGGCCATATCGTGGGGGTGAATGCCATCCACATTAAAACTAATGATCGCGGTATCGGTGGTCGGATTGAAAATTGTGACACCATCGATTTTGCCTAGTTCTGCTAAGGCATAGTCACGCAGGGCCATTTCGTGGTTATGGATGTTGTCCCATCCTAATTCTTCAACGTATTTGGTAGCAGCCGCTAGGCCAATGGCACCTGCAATCGGCGGCGTTCCCGCTTCAAAACGCATCGGCGCTTCTTTGAAGGTTGAGGCTTCAATTTCTACCAGGTCAATCATTTCCCCACCAAACGTCATCGGCTCCATGTTGTTTAGTAGGTCGAATCTACCGTATAAAGCTCCCGTTCCCGTTGGGCCGTATAGCTTATGAGCGGTGATGGCTAAGAAATCGCAGCCTAAATCTTGGACGTCCATCGGTAGGTGAGGCGCTGCTTGCGCTGCATCAACGATGGTGACGGCACCTTTTTCTTTGGCTAGTTGACAAATCTCTTTGACCGGCGCCACATAACCCATCACGTTAGAAACGTAGTTAAAGGCGATGACCTTTGTGTTTTCGGTTAAGACGCTTTTAACGTTTTCTGCTGTCAGGCGCCCTTCTTCGTTTAAAGGAATCAATTTTAAGGTGGCTCCTGTTACTTTGGCGACGTTTTGCCAAGGTAAGAAGCTACTGTGATGTTCCAGTTCCGTTGTTAAGATCTCGTCACCTGGCTTTAAGTTGTGAAGACCGTAGCTGGTAGCTACTAAGTTTAAAGCTTCTGTCACTCCACGGGTAAATACGATCTCTCGTTCAGATGCCGCATTCATAAATTTAGCCACAGTGGCGCGGGCTCCTTCGTAAAGGTCGGTGGCCTCAGCTCCTAGCTGGTATACCCCTCGGTGAACATTAGCTGTTTTCTTCATGTTATAAACGTCCATGGCTTCAAGGACAGCGGTTGGTTTTAAGGCGGTAGCCGCACTGTCGAGATACACCAATGGTTTGTTGTTCATCGTTTCAGTTAAAATTTTGAAATCTTTGCGAATTTTAGTTAAATCAAGCATGGTACGTACAACCTCCTTTATCTTAGCTTTCCATCAATAAGCTGTGCAATTTTTTCTTTTAGTTTTTCATCGGTAATTTCATCGACGAACTTGCTTAAAAAGCCACTGACAATCAGTTGCTTAGCATCGTTTTTCGACATTCCCCGACTCATTAAGTAATAAATTTGTTCTTCGTCTACTTGTCCAATCGCAGCCGCATGTCCTGCAGAAATTTCACCTTCGTCGATAAGTAGGAATGGATTGGCAGTCGCTTGCGCTGTTTTAGACAAGCTTAAAATCCGAGTCTCTTGCTGAGCATCGGCATTTTTATTTCCTTTTGGTACGTGTCCCGTTCCGGCAAAGGTCAGTTTGGCATCGTCTTTAGCGATACCATAGTTGGTAATGTTCGCCTTTGTGTGCGGGGCGTTGTTGATGATTTCTACGGTGATTTCCTGAGCTTCTTTCTGACCAGGAATCGCTACGGTAGTGATGTTAGCAGACCCGCCAGTTCCTAGTAGAGAAGTGGTACTGTTTAGAGTAGTATTTCCTGTGTTTAGGACGAAGCATTTGTGATCCAAGTGTCCATCTCGAGCAACGCGAACGGTTTTTTGGCGATGGAAGTCGTGGTTGTTTTGGAAGACTTCGATGCACCGGAGGGAGGTGTTTGCTCCCAGATCAATTTCTAAGTTGTGTTGGGTGTCTGATTTATCCCCAAGGTAGTTGATAACGAGGGGTTGCGCCACATGAATTTGATCAGAGACGACCACTTTTACTTGACCTTCTACTGCGTTTTCAATGGTAACCCCATTTTCGATAGCATCGAAGGTGATTTTTCCATCTGTGATTTGTACATTCATACTCGCCACCTACAATCCTAAGATGTCGCGTGTCGCGCAAGATCCACCAAGTTCAGGTCGTGAGAATTCTTGAGAACCATCTAGGTCAATGCCAAGTTCGGTTTTTACCCAGTCGTAACCTTCTTGATCGATTTTCGAAATTAGCTCTGGACCACCAGATTTCACAATACGACCGTTAATCATAATGTGAACAAAGTCTGGTTTAATGTAGTCAAGCAGACGTTGGTAGTGGGTGATCAGCAAGCAACCAAAGTCTTCACTTCGCATAGAGTTTACCCCATCGCTTACAATTTTCAAAGCATCGACATCCAGTCCGGAATCAATCTCATCTAAAATCGCAATTTTTGGTTGTAACATTTTCATTTGCAAGATCTCATTACGCTTTTTCTCGCCACCTGAAAAACCTTCGTTCAAATAGCGATGGGCCATTTCAGGGTTCATTTTTAATTCTTCAATGTTTTTATCAAGGGTGCGGATGAACTTCATAAGAGAAAGTTCTTTTTCCCCTTCTTTCAACTTCGCACGCATGGACATGCGTAGGAAATCTGAGTTGGTAACGCCTGGAATTTCAGATGGGTATTGCATGGCTAAAAACAAGCCTGCTTTTCCACGCTCATCCACTTCCATTTCTAGGACGTTTTCATCATCCAGTGTAATGCTTCCACCTGTTACTTCGTATTTAGGGTGACCCATTACCACACTAGAAAGGGTCGATTTCCCCGTTCCATTAGGTCCCATGATCGCATGAACTTCTCCACCTTTGATGGTCAGGTCCACGCCTTTTAAAATTTCTTTGCCCTCCACGCTTGCGTGCAGGTTTTTAATGTTTAAAACAGATTGTGCCATATTAGTAGCCTCCGTATTTTTTTCTAACCGTATCATTATAGCAATAATCAACAAAAAAATCAAAACAATTGCATAAAAAGAGCGGTCTTGTCAAGAAAAAGGCAAGAGAGCTCTTTTTTAGACCCAAAAAGTCATGGATTTAGTGGAAATAGATGCTTTATTGACTTTTTTAAGCCTTTTTTCAAGCTAAAAGCCATAAAATCCTCAAAAATCAAGAAATCTATGACCTTTTGACCCTATTTTTCCTACCGAAAAGTCATAAATTTTGTCAAAAACGGCTAGTCTATGACTTTTGTAGACTAGTTGACCTCATTTAAAGTCATAAACAGGGCCGAAAATACCCAATCTATGACTTTTCTAAAAGGTCTAAAGTTGTTATTCGATCATCTGAACGATTCATCTGAAACTTTAATCGCCTCGGTGGGGCAGCTTTCGGCCGCATCCATTAAATCTTCGTGCCACTCCCGTGGGATTTCAACACTTCCTGTATTGCCATCCTCGTTATAAATATTTTCCGCATATCCTTCTTCATCGTAAGCAAAAATCTCGGGTGCGATGTTCCCACAGGCACCACACTTAATGCATTCATCTTTTGCTACTGCTCCGTATTTTACCATTTGAAACGACTCCTTTCTCTAGTGTTATTATTTAGATAATTCCGAAAGTCGAATTTTTCACCAGACACCCTGGGTATTTGAGGAATCTGAGTAATTTTTATACAAACGCCTTCGAAATCTTATGAAAATGTGTAAAAATTATACAAACACCCTATTTATTTGATAAATTTGGTTAATTTTTATACAAACACCCCGGCTATTTCGTGAACTTGTATAATTTCGCAATTACCGCGTATGATTTATAAATTTTATTTCTCACCTAGACTAGACGAGTGCTGATGTCGATGGTTCTGATCAGGGTAGGCATAGGCTTTCGCTGCATTAACGGCAACCACCGCTTCTCCAAATCCTGTTGTAATCATTTTAACCTTCCCATCGAAGGTGACCGCATCTCCCGCTGCAAAAATACCAGGAATACTGGTCTGATCCTGGGTATCCACGGCTATCGCTGCACATTTTAATTCCAAACCCCAATCTTTGATTGGTCCAAGGTTTGATACAAAACCAAATAGTACGATCACGTCGTCTACATGAAGCGTAATTTGCTCCGACCTTTCAAGGTGTTCAAGAACCACCTGATTGGCAAGCGCCTCGGAACCAATTAATTCTAGTGGTTTGTAAGGCGCAAGGACTTGTATGTCTGATGCCTTTAACTTATCGATGGAGCTGGTATGTGCACGAAAGGTCTCTCGACGATGTACCAAGGTGACACTTTTAGCTACATCATCTAACATCAATGCCCAATCCACAGCTGAATTTCCACCACCAAAAATAACCACGTCCTTATCCTGAAATTGCATCATATCTGTTACAAAGTAGTGTAAATTAATAATTCCTTTGCTTTTGACATCCAATTTTTTCGGACTAAAAGCACCGTTACCTGCTGTAATCAAAATCGTCCGCGAATGGAACGTTTCATTTGTGGTTGTCACCGAGAAGGTTCCATTTTCTAACTTCACAACGTCTATGGCTGTGGTATGCATTGAAATCTCAATTTTATCTTCGTATTGATCCATTTGCCATTTCAATTGATCGATCATTTCAGAAGCACGAATTTTTGGATGCCCTGGCAAATCGTAAATATACTTTTCAGGATAGATGGCAATCAACTGGCCACCGAGATGTTCCAAAGCATCGACAAGTTTAACATCCAACCCTTGCATCGCACCATAAAACGAAGCATACATCCCGACTGGACCACCGCCAATAACAACCAGATCATACATTCTCTCTTCCACCTCTTCGCCCCTTACTTTCTATAAGTTTCAATTAGAGTTAGCAACGCTTCCTTTGGTTTATAGCCAACGTCTTGATGAATCACGTCTCCATCTTTAAGTAGCGTGATGTTGGGGATCGTTGTTACACCAAACTGCTTGGCTAGTGGCTTGCTTTCATCCACATTCACTTTTGTAATTTTGACATCCGTCACTTCTACAGCCAATTCATCTAACACTGGCCCTAGCATTTGACAAGGACCACACCAATCGGCATAAAAATCTACCAATACCAATCCGTTACTTGTCTCAGTTGCAAAATTTTCTTCCGTTAATTTTATCACTGCCATATCAATGATACCTCCTAGCTTTCTCAATTACTATTATGTCATTAACTTTCCGTTTTAAACCTAAAATAAAAAGACCTCGAAAGGTCTTCAACCGCTAATTGTTTGAACAAATTATAGGATAATACAAGTTGTAGCATGAATCCATGCATCGAAAGCTGGAAAAATTCTTTGAAGAATTCCAAGTCCCCATCTTACTTCACAAATAACTTCTGATGATGATGCTTGAGCAACCATTGCCCCACTTACAAGCAAAACAGCTCCTAGAGCCAATGCAATCATTAATTTATTCATTTTCTTCATGGTATAAACCTCCTGTTTTGTATCGTGAATCATATGGTAGCACAGTTTCTCAAAAATTAAAACATGTTTTGTCTGATTTTGTCCCCCAAAAGAAAAAGGCCTCGAAAAGCCAAAAATGACAAAATTTAACAACTTCTCAACCCTTTTAATTTTAAAGCTGTGCATAATGTGTTACAATGTTGATAATATTTCTATAGAAAGGGTGGCGAGTATGCACCAAGATATCAGTGAAATTTTATTAACGCAAGCGCAAATTGAAGAAAAAGCAACAGAGTTAGGCAATCAGTTAAAAGCCGACTACACGAAGAAAAGCCCTATTCTAATTGGCCTATTAAAAGGTTCGACGATGTTTATGGCAGACTTAATGAAAAGCATGGATATTCCTTTAGAAATTGATTTTATGGACGTTTCTAGCTACGACGGTGCCGCATCAACTGGTGACGTTAGAATTGTTAAAGACTTAGACATATCCGTTCGTGGTCGCCACGTTCTCATTGTAGAAGACATTGTCGACACAGGTCGTACCCTTGAAAAAGTCATTCAACTCATAAGGTCACGGGGAGCTGAATCGGTGGAAATGGTGACGTTACTTGATAAGCCAGAGGCTCGTGTGGCACCGATTGAAGCCAAATACGTTGGGTTCACCATTCCAAAGTCGTTTGTTGTTGGATACGGTCTCGATTACAACGAAAAGTACCGCAACCTGCCTTACGTAGGTATTTTAAAAGAATCGATTTATTCATAATTTGCTAAGGAGCATCAAACATGAAAAGTTACGACGTTGTTATTGTTGGAGCAGGGCCTGCCGGCATTTTTGCTGCTTATGAATTGTTCAAAAAAAATCCAAAGTTAAGGGTCGCCTTAATTGATAAGGGGCTAGATATTTATGCCCGGTCTTGCCCTATTCTGGAAGGAAAACTGGAAAAGTGTCCCGTGCGCAAAGACGGCACTTCCGGTTGCTTGCCTGCTTGTTCCATCACAAATGGCTTTGGTGGTGCCGGTGCTTATTCAGATGGTAAGTTTAATATTACCCATGAATTTGGTGGGTGGATGACCGACTATTTATCTAACACTAAAGTAGAGGAACTCATCGAATACGTGGATGCCATCAATTTAGAGCACGGTGCCACGCCTAACATCACCGACCCAACTACTGATAAAGTACGTGAAATTGAAAAGCGCGGCTACGCTGCTGGGCTAAAACTTTTACGTGCAAAAGTTAGACATCTCGGAACCGAGCAAAATTTAGAAATTTTAAAAAGCATTTACCGATCAATGGAGTCTCACGTGGATTATCTCTTCAAAACAGAAGTCAAAGACCTCGTGGTCGAGCAAGAGAAGATTAAAGGCGTTGTCCTTGCTGATGGTGATACATTACCAGCCAACCAAGTTTTCATCGCGCCAGGAAGAGATGGGTCCGCTTGGTTAAAGGATCAAATGAAATCACTTAATATCGCAATGAAAAACCTTCAAGTGGACATTGGGGTTAGAGTTGAATGTTCTGACATCGTCATGCAAGAGATTAACGAGCACCTTTATGAAGGTAAATTCATTTACAACACCAGTGTGGGTACAACGGTGCGAACCTTTTGTTCAAATCCTTCAGGGCATGTGGTGGTGGAAAACCACTCCGGAACCATGTTAGCTAACGGCCATGCCTATAAAGATCCAAATCTAAGTAGTTCGAACACCAATTTTGCCCTTTTGGTTTCTCATACCTTTGAAGAGCCTTTTAATCAGCCCAATGAATTTGCCCATGAAGTGTCCATGCTAGCCAATAAACTTTCTCATGGATCCATCATTGTCCAAAAATACGGCGATATTTTAAAAGGTCGTCGCACCAATGAAAAGCGTTTAAAGGAAGGCTTTGTTGAGCCAACCTTAAAAGAAGCCGTGCCGGGCGATTTAGGCTTAGCACTGCCTTATAATACCATGAAATCGATCATTGAAATGACCGAAGCATTGGATCATGTCACCCCTGGAATTGCAACGGAGCATACGCTCTTCTATGGAGCAGAAGCAAAGTTTTATTCCGCTCGTCCTGAAGTCAATAATAAGTTTGAAACAAAAATTAAAGGGCTCTTTGTTGGTGGTGACGGAGCCGGTATTACCCGCGGTTTGGCTCAAGCAGGTGCTAATGGTGTTTGGGTAGCCACTGAAATTTTGAACAGGTATTAAGAAAATGTGAAAGGGAGATAGGTGCAAACCTGCCCCCTTTTATTTTGTGACATAAACTCCCCAGATTTGTGAAATAAGTAGCTTTGTGGGGAGGAAAACTCCCTACAGGTACCTTATATGACCTTAATGAGGGGATTTTTCTCCCTATAATAGGCTTATATCACCCGATCTGGGGAGTTTTTATCTGCCCAGTAATGCTCCACTTTCACCAAAGGTGACGTAAGTTGACCCCTCTTGGAGAAACGTTACCTCTCAGCAAAATGGGTCTAAAAATTGACATTTTTGTCGACTTGACGTATAGTTAAGGCACTAAATTAAATATGTACTCGTATAATTATCGATAAAATGGTTCGAAAGTCTCTACCTGCCTACCTGATTGGCAGACTACGGGTGTTGTTTATGTTTTTTTGTGTTAAATGACGCTGTTTTTGTAGAGACTTTTATCTATTTTGATAAAAGTTTTTTTATTTGTCGATAAAAATGAGCATACAAGGAGAGAGGGAAAGAATGAAAAAACAAGAAGAGGCATTTATTTATGGCATTAACGATAAGCCTAGCGTTACGATGCAACTTTTATTAGGCTTACAACATGTATTTGCTGCTTTTGGAGGAATCATTGTTGTTCCGATCCTCGTTTCAAATGCCTTAGGATTTGATGCTTTAACGTCAACCGCTTTAATTAGTGGTTCCATTCTAGCAGCTGGAATTGCAACGATTATTCAGTCCAGAGGATTTGGTCGTGTGGGAGCAAAGCTCCCCTCTTTAATGGGAACGGATGTGACCTTTGGCGCGCCAGCCATCGCGGTTGGTGAAAGATTTGGATTGCCGGGGATCATCGGTGCTATTATGTTTGGTGGTGTGGTGGAAGCTGTTTTAAGTTTCTTCACAAAGCCTTTGATCAAATTTTTCCCGAAAGTCGTGGCTGGTGTGGTTATTTGCTTGATCGGTTTGACCTTGCTTGCTAATGGGATCAACTGGTTAGGTGGCGGTCCGGCTGCAACCGCAGCTGGAAATTTCGGTAACTTGAAATACGTTGGTGTCGGCCTAGCGGTTATGGCCTTTACACTCATCCTACAGCACTACGGGAAAGGTTTACTGAAATCAGCCTCCATTTTAATTGGAATGGTCTTCGGTTATCTCCTTTGTATTCCGCTAGGGATGGTTGACTTTACTGCTGTTCAGGAAGCTCAATTCTTTGCATTTCCACGTATTTTAGCAACTGGGGTCACTTTCCATTGGGAAGCCATCCTCGCGTTTATGCCAGCCTTCCTAGTTGGAATTGTTGGAACCGTTGGTCGCATTAAAGCCATTGAGAACGTAGCAGGGCTAGAAGAAGACGATGATAACGTAGAAAGAGCTTTACTTGCTGACGGTGTCACAACCGTTGTCTCAGGAGCGGTTGGGGGGTTAACGAACACGACCTTTGCTCAGAACATCGGCTTACTCTCCATTACGAAGGTCACTAGCCGCTATGTGACCATTATGGCAGGGATCATCTTAACAGGTCTTGGGTTTTTTCCACAATTTGCTGCCATGATCCATGCCATGCCACAACCTGTATTAGGCGGGGCAGGCGTCATTATGTTTGGTATGATCGCTGTTGCTGGAATTCAAATTCTATCTACGGTGAAGTTTGATAACCGTAACATGCTGCTTGTTGCTATTTCGCTAGGGTTCGGTCTCGGGGTGGCTTTCCGTCCAGAAATCCTGTCTCAATTCCCGGAAACGGTCCGTATGGTCTTTTCGTCTGGTATTACAACTGGAACCATCATTGCCATCTTCTTAAATATTGTCCTACGTGAACCGAAACAAACGGAGGAGTCTGCCTAGTATGAAATTATTACAAGAACGGATTTTACAAGAAGGACACGCCTTATCAGATACCATTCTAAAAGTCGACTCCTTTTTGAACCATCAGGTTGACCCGAAATTAATGGAAGAAGTAGGTCAAGCTTTCGCAGACTATTTTAACGATCATGGCATTACAAAAGTTTTCACCATCGAATCCTCCGGGATTGCCCCAACAGTCATGGCAGCCCTTAAAATGGACTTACCGATGGTCATTTTAAAGAAACAGGCATCAAAAATATTAGATGGCAACGTCATCCAAACGGAAGTCCATTCCTTCACTAAAGGATTAGATTACCAGCTAACGCTGTCAAAAAACTACATCGATGAGGACGATCGGATTTTAATCATCGACGACTTTCTAGCCAATGGAGAGGCCGCCCTAGGTGCGGCACGATTAGTCGAGATGGCGGGAGCTACCGTTGCCGGTATTGGGATTGTCATCGAAAAATCTTTCCAGCCTGGACGTGGCTTACTAGAAGAAAAAAATTACGACGTTTACTCGTTGGCACGCCTTGCCAAGCTTGGTGTTGGAAACATTGAATTTGTTGATGGCAATTAAGAAAAACGAATAATGAGGAGTGAGTTTAGCTCATGGAAAAGTTAGAACAATTTTTTGGTGTTAAAGAAAAAGGATCAACCGTCCGTACAGAAGTGATGGCTGGTTTCACAACATTTATGGCAACACTATTCACAATTATCGCCATTCCGAATATGATTAACGGTGCGTTCCCTGTCGAACTTAGAGAGCCTGGAATGGTTTATGCGGTCTTTATCGCAGCATGTTTTGCATCAGCGTTCGGTACGTTATTAAAAGCATTTTATGCGAAAATTCCTTTCGTTCAAGCACCTGGGATGGGTCTTGGTTCATATTTCGCTGGTACGGTAATGGGTGGTATGGCAATCATGGCTGGGGCAGATTATTTGACGCACCTCCAGTCTTATCAAATGGCGCTTGCCATCGTCTTTATCGCCGGTGCACTTTTCACCCTTTCAACACTATTCGGGATTCGTGAAGCCATTGTTAATGCGGTTCCAAGAAACATCAAATTAGCCATGGGAGCTGGTATCGGCTTATTCATCACGTTACTAGGTCTTCGTTTCTCAGGCATCGTTATTAACTCACCAGGAACCTTCGTAACCATGGTTAACTTTAGCGACGTTGGTCTTGGAATGGATTATGTTGGTGAAGTTACCGGAGTCTTCTATGGTCGTCGTGCAATGGGAGCCATCCTTGCCATTGTTGGTCTATTATTAATCACCATTCTCTCGATTAAGAAAGTCAAAGGGGCCATCTTAATCGGAGTTATCACAACAACCGTCCTGAACTACTTATTCGGTGTTGTTAACTTACCAGAAAACTTCTCATTCAACTTAGGAGAGCGTTTCTCCTATTTCTTCGAGCTATCCTTCTTCCAGTTCGACTTCTCATTTATCAATTCAAATACCCAGTGGGGAACGTTACTCGCATTCATTCTAGCCTTCTTATTCGTTAACATGTTCGATGCTCTTGGGACCATCTTCGGAATCTCAGCTGCTAACGGCATGGTCGACGAAAAGGGTGAAGCCATCGGTCTTGAAAAAGGTTTAACAGCTGACGCCATCGGTACAGCAGCATCTGGAATTTTAGGGACATCAACGGTGACAACCGTTGTATCATCGGCTTCTGGGATTTCAGAAGGTGGGCGTACAGGTTTAACGAGTTTAGTTGCTGCTATCTTATTCTTGTTCGCATTAGTATTAGCACCATTCGTTGTGTTAATTCCGAATGCAGCGGTCGCACCAGCATTAATCTACGTTGGTTTCTTAATGGTTTCACACGTTAAAGAGGTTGATTTCACAGATCCAACAGAAGCCGTTCCAGCCTTCTTGACCGTTGTTATTATGCCACTTTCATTCTCAATTGCTAATGGAATCGCCTTCGGTTTAATTTCTTACATTGTCATCAAAGCTTGTACAGGACGTATCAAAGACGTTAAACCACTAGCAGTTATTATCGCTGCATTGTTTGTCTTGCAGTATATTTTATAAAAGTTTCTTTCCGCATAAAAAGGAGCTATCTCACGATTATGTCGTACTGTTGACCATAAAATAATCGTAGAATTAGATATTTTGACTAATTAACGATGGCATTTAGAAAGTTTCTGACCGCAAATCATCGTTAAAATATAAACTTCCACAATCTAACGATGATTTTTACCCTTATTTCAGTGAAAAACCATCGTTGAGAGATCCATTTCTGGAATTCCACGATGGTTTGATATCTTTGTAGGTCAAGGTTGACCGCGAAATAGGTCCCTTTGCTTTTAAAGTATCTTTTCAACGATTCGCTGATGAGCAACAGCTAGAGAATAATCTCCCATCTCCAGCGGCTTAACCCATTGCCCATCTTCATTTAGCTTGACACCGCTCGCATCCACCTTCACATAATAGGATTCCATCTCCCAAATGCGGTGAGAAAATACATGGGTGGAAAAACCTAGTGACTTAGTTTCCTGGATACCGTAGCCTTCTTTTGCTAAATGCCCTATCAATACCTCATCGGGCTCGCCTGCCTCGTATTCAACCTGTTTAAACTCATAAAAATTAGCCAATAACCCTGTGCTCGGTCGCTTCTTGATGAACCATTCACCTCGTTCATTTTCGATAATACCAACGACGTATTTAATTCGCTTTTGACGGACAGGTTTCGTTTTTACGGGTAGTTGATCATCAATGCCTTGCGCATAAGCTAAGCAGTATTCTTGAATCGGGCACTCTAAACATTTTGGCGATTTTGGCGTGCAGATCAAGGCGCCTAATTCAATCAAACTTTGATTAAAGTCTCCCGGATAGTAATGGCAAATCAGCTCGCTGACGATCTCTTCAAACAGTTTTCGTGTTTTCGCCTTAGCAATGTCATCAAAAATCGCACCTAAACGGCTAATGACACGAAAAACATTCCCATCAACGGCAGGAGCAGGTTCATTGAAGGCAATACTCGCCACGGCACCAGCCGTATAAGGGCCTACCCCTTTTAGCTTCAAAATTTCTTCGTAAGTGGTTGGAAAATTGCCTAGATCCTCAATCATCTGAGCACTGACCTGCAAATTTCTCGCCCGAGAATAGTAACCTAGTCCTTCCCAAGCTTTAAGCAGCTTTTCCTCATTGGCTCCGGCTAAATCTTTCGTCGTTGGAAATTGTTTAATAAATCGGTTGTAGTAAGGGACGACCGCCGTGATTTGAGTTTGCTGTGACATGACTTCAGAAACTAGGATGTAATAAGGATTCAGGGTTTTTCGAAAAGGCAGATCGCGTTTGACTTGGTTATACCAGGTGAGAAGGTCAGTTTGAAAGTTTTTCTTATTAATATGTGTCGTGTAGTCAGTCATTGCTCTTCATTCCCATCCTAGTCTCATTAGATTAGATTATAACAAAAAGTAGCTTTGTCTACCACATTTTGTTATACTTACGAGGTTCCAAAAACCTCGACAACGTTTTATACTATTAACTTTGGAGTGATATTTGTTATGTCCGATTTATTTCCGTTTTTACTAGGGGTTATCTTCGTAGGGGTCAACGGGTTAACGCAATTAGTATTTGCCCAAACCCAAGGTTTTAAACTCAAGCCTGCCAGTATTGGTTTGCTCATTGCCGCCGCATTCACCTTCCCCTTTGCTCTAGTCACCCCAATTACCGGTCAATCAGCGATGATTGCACTTGCTGGTAAAACTACAGAGCGTGATCAGCGAGTTGCTGCTTTATTGCTGTCATCTTTTCTCATGATGCTGCTTGGTCTTACCGGTGCGATTTCAACGGCACTGGATTTTGTCGGCACGGCGATTATCGCTGGGATGATGGCAGGAGTTGGCCTCATGCTGACCCAAGTAGGCGTTGACTTTATTGCTGACAAACAAAAAGGTAACGTTGGCGTAGGAACCGTTTCTTTGATTAGTGCTTTTGCCATTTTCATAACGGCTACTCATTTTGGTTCAGCTCATACCTTGGTTTATACCGTTGCTGGGTCGGTGTTGTTATCAACCGCTTATTATTTAATGTTCCAAAAAGATCGCGTTCAAGCGGAAGCGATTATCCCAGAAGGCGAAACAGAAAATGGAAAATTTTGGACAAAGGAATACTGGCAAACGGAAGACTGGAAAGTGGTTAAGCCTAAGTTTACGTTCAAAGCCATTCTCTCTGCCATGGCTCTTATTTGTTTAGGAGTTGGGATTACCGTTTCTTTTGGTGCTATTAACGCAGGAGTTGCTGGCGTTGAACAAAACTTTGATCAATTAACGTTAGTAAGTGGAATCGCTGGATTTGCTAGTGAATTATTTGGTGGGATGCCCCTTGAAACGATTATTTCAGGTACGGCAGCAGCACCGTGGCCAGTTCTTGGAAGCTTCAGTGTGATGGTGTTGTTAGCGATTCTGTTGATTTTAGGTGTTGTAACGAAGATTTCTAAATACATTCCGACACAAAGTATCGCTGGATTCTTAGTCATTATTGGGATTTTCTCAACGTTCTTACTGCAACTTAGAAACCCTGCCTTTGCGGACAACGTTCCGGTAGCAGGTGTCACCATGGCAGTTACAAAATTAACGAATAACCCATTCTTAGGGGTGATTGCAGGACTTGCAACGCGCCAGTTTGGACACATTATTGGATTGGGATAGAAGAAAAGATCAGTCAGATTTTGACTGATTTTTTTTGATGTCTATTAAAATTTCCCTGGGTGACCTTATTTAAGGGGGGATCTGGGTAACTTTTATCCCTCAAACCCCTTTATTTGCCCCTCAACGGGATAAAAATTACCCCGAAAGCTCTCGTATCGACTAAATTAGGGATAAAAGTTAAAGCCAACTGGGTTCATCATGTCTCATTTGACAAAACGTCCCAAATGATGCATTATTTATATGAGTTAGTGTGCTATTTTTTATTTTAGTTCTTTATTTATGTTGATTAGTTTACTATTTTACAATTTCCCCTTGGCTTTGTACACCTTTTATGTGATAAAATTTCACAATAAATACCGTTTTTGTGCCTTATTAATGTAAATTGGTGCCTTATTCTAAGAACTGTGTCCTCTATTTATATTGATTTGTTCCTTATTTTCGTTTATTTATGCACTATTCAAAGATCATGGTTCTTTATTTATTCCCATTGGTGCATTATTCATGATAATTCTCGGTATTAAAAAGTTGAAAAAGCTTCTAATGAAAGGCTTCAGCGGTTAATCAAAAGATCATCTTTAAGCACGTTGCTTAGATGATCTTTTCTCGTTGTCGTTATCACTGTTTTCCCCAGAAGTAGAGCGTTTTATCTTAATCTGGTACTATATTCACCCAGAATCCTCATATATCGAAGCATCTGGGTGAAAAATCACCCATTGACTCCTGTTTATCGAGGTGTTTGGGTGATTTTTTGATCTAGCCGTCCTATTCTACTCGATCAACTTCCCCATATAATATTCATCCACGTATTCCCCATCCACACACATGGAATCTTTCTTGACACCCTCAACCACAAAACCATGCTTCTCATACAACGCCTTCCCCGCCACGTTATGAGTCATTACCGTTAACTCAAGTCGCCTCAAACCTTGATCCATCGCCCACTTTTCCAGCGCTTCAAAAAACCGATTGCCAACCCCCTGACCTTGATAAGCTTTGCGAATACCAATCACAATGTAGGCTCTGTGTTTAATCCGATTCATGTTCCCTTTAACTGCCATGATAAAACCAACAATTTCTCTGTCAACTTCTGCTACAAAAAGGAAATCATCATTCTTTTGTACGTCTTCTATGATTTTTTTGGCCACTTCCGCATCGGTCGCACACTCATCTAGTTCACGCATCATTAGTTTCGTTTCCTTAGCGAGCACTTGATTCAACGTAATAAATCCCACTGCATCTTCAATTTCAACTCTTCTAACATTAACCATTCTATCTTACCCGCTCTATCGCCACCACGTAAGGCGCATTTTCTCGATTTAAAAACTCATACTTCAACACGGCGGTTGACCCTGGGCAAAGGCTTTTGATCTTTTCTTCAATTTCGTCCCGTTCCACCTTTCCCGCTTCGTGACCGTGGTAAATGACCAAGATAATGATCCCACCGATCTTCAATAACGATAACATGTCCATGACAGCCTTCCACGTCGTCGCGCTGTTTGTCGTCACGGTTTTATCGCTACCGGGCAAGTAACCTAAATTGAAAATAGCCGCCGATATTTCCAGGGAAATATAGTTTAAGACGTTTTCATGACCATCTAAAATCAAATCCACGTTGTCGATCTGAGCTTCTTCTAACTTTTTCTTTGTGGAATTTATTGCATCTTGTTGAATATCGAAAGCAACGACGCGGCCATCCTCTCCAACTAATTCTGCCAAATACAACGTGTCATTTCCGTTTCCACAAGTCCCATCCACGACCACATCTCCAGGAAGAATACATTTACTTAGCAAATACTTCGTAAAGGGTAAAATTTTATCCAACGTTGCCATCAAACAACCTCCCTTGATACGTATTACGTGCTTTTAGCGTGTCGTCGATCTGGTTTAAAACGACCCATTTATCAATGCTCCATCTCGGCCCAACGAGACGCTCCCTCGGTCCATCGCCTGTTATTCGATGCATAACAATGTTCGGATTAATCACTTCTAATTGACGCACCACTAGGTCCACGTACTCATCCTGATCCATCAACCGCATCGTGCCTTTTTCCAACATCGTTGCCATGGCGGTTTCCTGCATCACGTGTAATAGGTGAATTTTTAATCCTTGGATATCCAGATTTCCCACCGCTTTTGCGGTTTCTAGCATCATTTCTGTCGTTTCGTTAGGCAAACCGTTAATGATGTGTACAATAACGTCAATGTTTTTTGTCCGTAGCTTCGTTACACTTTCTAAAAACACGTCGTAGTTGTGACCTCTATTAATCAGCTTCCCCGTCACATCGTGAATGGTCTGCAGTCCAAGTTCTACCCATAAATCTACCTTCTTCGACAGTTCACCTAAATAGTCAATCACATCATCCGGTAAGCAGTCAGGACGTGTGCCGATGGAGATCCCAACAATGTTCTCGTCTGCCTCTAAAACGGCTTCGTATTTCTCTTTTAACACCTCAAGGGGCGCGTAAGTGTTAGTAAAAGCTTGGAAATAAGCAATGTACTTTGCTTTTGGCCATTTCGTATGCATGCGGTCTCGAACCTCATGAAACTGTTTAATCAGATCATCCTTTGGATTGCCAGCAAAGTCACCACTTCCGGTTGAACTGCAAAATGTGCAGCCACCATAAGCGACTTTTCCATCGATATTCGGACAGGTAAAGCCCGCGTTGATCATGACCTTAAATACTTTCTCACCGTATTTATCCCGCAAATGAGTATTTAGTGTACGATATCTTTTCTCTGTTACAGGATGTGGAAACGTCATTTTAGTTCACCTCAAATAATTAAATCGTGCTTACCACCAAGCAATAAATTTTCCGTAAACATGGTTAAATACTTTTCTGTCTTTCCTTCTTTATGGTAGTTAGCCAACGCAAGAGCATCTCGAAAGAATACCGAGTGACGTTCAAAGGGCTTGTTGTCAACCTCAAATCCTAAATAGCGCAAATACTTGATAGCAAATGCCGCAATCGTTCGCGTGTTTCCTTCACGAAAAGGATGAATTTGCCAAATGCCAGAAATAAATTTCATCACGCGATGAGCCTTCTCATGCTTACTTAAGGTTAGGTAGTCATAATCCTTTTCTTGCTCAAAATCCCAGTTCAAGGTTTGACGAATGACTTCAAAATTAGAGTAGAGAACACTGTCACCATTTAGTACCTCTTCTCGTTTTGAGATGTTAACCTTGCGGAATTGTCCAACAGGATAATGAAATTCTTCAATACCTGAAAAAATTTGTTCATGGTAACCAAGCAACGTTCCTGGATTTAATGCAAAACTTTCCGTTGAAAGAATTTCTGCTATCCTTGTCGATGAATAATCTGCTTCTATAGAAGTTTCTTCTTCTATCTCAACAAAATAAGAAGCCTTGGCATCTTCTATCATCATTGTACCGCGAGGAACAAGGGCTTTTCCATAATAGAGGTTTAGCCTTAGTTCAATCTCCTCAAAGGTCATCTCACCAGCAATTTGTTTCTCAGCTAGCTTAGCCAAAAAAGCAGATGGTTTTTTTCCATCAATGGCTTGTAAACCAAATGCAATGTTCCAATTTGATCGCCTAAAGTCAGGACATTTATTTATAACCTCTGCTACATAAGGAATTTCTTCACGGAACATACCTATCACCACCTTGTTACATCAAGTATATCATAAAAGAAACCACGATGGTAGAAATTTTTATACAAAAAATGTGACCTCTGAACTACCAAGTCACACTTCGTTCTCCATAAACTTCACCATCAAACGTTTTAATTTGAATCCGATCTTTCCCTAGCAGGGCATAGGTTGGTGGATGGCCTTCTCGTGGCAAAGTCACTGAACCTGGATTTAGGACTAGAATCCCCTTTTCATTCACTTCCAAAATCGGAAGATGGACATGCCCAAAAGCAAAAATGTCACCTTCTACTAAATGATCAGGGGTCTGACTTAAGTCAGGTGTTGGGTCAAAAAGATGACCATGGGTTATAAAAAGTTTGCTCCCTTTTAAAGGGATCGTTTGGGAATCAGAAGTTATTGGAAACTTCAGCATTTTTTGGTCGACTTCCGAATCACAGTTTCCACGGACAGCGATGATTTTTTCCTTAAAGGGATTCAATCGTTCAATCACGCTTGCCGGATGATATTCATCTGGAAGTGGGTTGCGAGGTCCATGGTACAGAAGGTCACCTAACAAAACTAAATATTCCGCTTCCTCTTTTTTAAAAGCCTCAACTAACTTTTTCGTGGCGCTTGCGGATCCATGAATGTCTGATGCAATAAGTAGTCCCATAAATACAACCTCCTTATAATAACCCCATGTAACGTTTCAACTCCCACTCGTGAACAAAGGAGCGGTATTCTTCAAATTCTTGGTATTTCGCTTCTAAGAATCGCTTTGTAATGTGCGGTCCTAACGCCCCCGTCATTAGATCACTGCTAGCGAAATTATCTAGTGCCGTTTGCAAAGAGCGTGGCAAGGCTTTGATGTTTTTCGCTGTTAACTCTTCTTTTGTCATCACATAAATATTATCTTCTACTGATTCCGGTACTTTTAATTCTCTTTTAATCCCATCTAAACCTGCGGTCAAAATAGTTGCCATTGCTAAGTAAGGGTTGGCCGATGGATCAGCTGAACGGAGTTCAATCCGAGTACTCTTTCCACGAGCAGATGGAATTCGAACCAAAGGTGAGCGGTTAGATGGACTCCAAGCAATAAAAACGGGTGCTTCGTGTCCACGCGTCAATCGTTTATAAGAGTTAACCGTTGGATTGGCAATCGCTGTAAAGTTTGGTGCATGCTCTAACAATCCTGCCATAAATTGATACGCTACGGTTGACAAACCTAAGTGATCGGCTTCGTTGTAAAAAGCGTTACGTCCTTCGTTGTCATAAAGAGAAATGTTGCAGTGCATGCCCGATCCAGCAATCTCTTTAATCGGCTTCGGCATAAAGGTCGCATAGAAACCATGCTTTCTCGCCACGGTTTTAACGATCAGTTTAAAGGTTTGAATTTTATCACAAGCGGCTAACACTTCGTCGTACTTAAAATTGATCTCGTGTTGACCAGGCGCGGTCTCGTGATGCGCCGCTTCAACCCCCATCCCCAACTTTTCAAGTTCAATAACGATGTCGCGACGACAGTTTTCAGCCATATCAAGGGGTGCAAAATCAAAATAACCGCCGTTATCGTTTAGTTGGGTCGTAGGTTGACCATCTTCGTCTAGTTTAAATAAGAAAAATTCCGGCTCGGCACCAAGGTTCATTTGTGAGAACCCCAGTCCATCCATTTCCTTGATAACGCGTCGTAAATTGGAACGAGGGTCACCGACAAACGGCTCGCCATCTTTATAAACATCGCAGATGAGACGGGCAATACGCGCCCCACCGTAAATTTCAGGAAAAATAAGCCACGTACTGAAATCTGGATATAAATGCATGTCACTTTCTTGAATCCTGGCAAATCCATCAATGGATGAGCCGTCAAACATCATCTTATTACTTAACGCTTTTTCAAGCTGACTAACTGGAATTTCAACGTTTTTAATCACACCGAACAAGTCGGTAAACATCAACCGGACAAAGTTAACCTTCTCCCGTTTTGCTGATTCCATAATGAATTCTTTTGTGAATCTCGACACGCTGCAACAACTCCTCTTTCAGTGAAACATCAAAGGTAATTGCGAAAGTCGAATTTTTATACAAGAGCCTCGGTTATTTCGTGAATTTGTATAATTTTTATACAGACACCCCGATTATTCCGTGAATTTGTATAATTTCGCAATTGCCTATGAAACATTAATAGAGCCATTTTACTTGTTTTGACCGCATTTTTCAAGGTTTATACCTTCGAATTCAAAAATAAAAACACGTCTTGAGTTATCTCAAAACGTGTCTCTTCTTACCTCGCTCGAATCTCTTTAATCATAAACTCTTCCCCACTAATAAGCTCATGTTCATGGCTTCCACATGCCGGGCAAATGCCTTTTTCCTCACTTACCACAAATACTTTTTCGCACTTGGCGCAAACCCCATTAGCGGTTACTAACTGTACTTCTAAAGCCGTCTTCTCTAGCATAGTACCATCCACGGCTGCGGGATAGCAAGCGTGAAGGTAGGAGGGGATGACTCCTGAGTTTTCACCAACCGTCAGGACAATGGCTTCTACCTCGGTGAGTTGATTCCCATCTACAACTTCCATAACACGCTCTACGATGTTATATAAAATACCTAGTTCGTGCATTATTTGCGCCCCAATATCTTTCTGGCTTTAATTTTTACTTTACGCTTTAGAACGTGCGGAATAATGTTCTTTTTAATATCTAGGAAGGCAACCCCTTCACCATCGTAGACACGCTTCAAGGTAATGGCTTCAAATTTACACTTGGTCACACACATTCCGCAACCAACACACATGTACTCATCCACAACGGTTGTACCACAACCTAGACAACGTTCCGTTTCTTTGCGAATCTGCTCTTCCGTTAGTAAGGTCGTCAAGTTATCGAAGGACTTCTTCACTTTTGCTTCATCGATTTCAACTGGACGCTGACGTGGCGTATTGTCGTAGTTTTCGATGATGGCAGAAGCCGTATCAAGTTCCTTAAACTGACGCGTACTACGTCCGATACGGAGGTCCTGTCCAGGATGTACGAAACGGTGAATCGAGATGGCACCTTGCTTACCTGCTGCAATAGCGTCAATGGCGTATTTCGGACCGGTCACCACATCGCCACCTGCGAAAATGTCTGGCTGTGCAGATTGATAGGTTAATTCATCTACTTCAATGCGGTTACTATCATCAAGAACCACACTGCTACCTTCTAGCAAGCCACCCCAATTAATGGTTTGACCCACCGATAACAGGACATGGTCACATTCAACTAAAACAGTCTGATTTTCGTAGTACATTGGACTGAAATTCCCTGCTGCGTCGAAAACATTAACACAACGCATAAATTCAACGCCCGTTACTTTTCCATCTACGGTGTGGATGCGCTTTGGTCCCCAAGAGTTCTCAATGGCAATGTCTTCCGCTTCAGCAGTCGCTACTTCTTCCGGGAGTGCTGGCATTTCTTCGCGCTTCTCTAAAGAATACATGCTAACTTCTGCTCCATCCAGACGTGTCGCTACTCGAGCAACGTCAATGGCGACGTTTCCACCACCAATTACCACAACTTTACCTGATAATTCCACTTCTTCTCCAAGGTTCACTTGACGTAAAAGGTCAACACCAGAACGAACACCCTCTGCGTCTTCCCCTTCAATGCCTAATTTACGACCATTCTGAGCACCGATTCCTAAATAAAACGCCATAAAACCTTCGTTGCGCAATTCATCTAATGTGATGTCTTTCCCAACTTCCACACCGGTCTTAAACTTCACACCTAGCTCTCTTAAGACTTCAATTTCAGAGTTTACAATCTCTTTATCGAGAACGAAGGACGGGATTCCAAGGGTCAACATGCCACCCAGTTTTTCTTCTTTTTCAAATACCGTGATGTCATAACCATCTAATGCTAAGAAGTAAGCACAGCTCATCCCTGCAGGTCCAGCCCCGATAATGGCCACTTTTTTGTCGCCATAGTTGCGACGTACCTTTGGAACGAAGCGTGTCTCACCTTTCAAATCTTGCATGGCGATAAATTTCTTGATTTCATCAATGGCGATTGGATCATCAACGTTACAGCGGGTACACGCATCTTCACAGCGACGGTTACAAACAAATCCACAGATGGCTGGGAATGGGTTCTCTTTCTTAATTAATTCAAGAGCTTCCTTGTATTTCCCTTGTGCCGCTAATTTGATGTACCCTTGGACACCGATGTGGGCTGGACAGGTAGTTTTACAAGGTGCCGTCCCTGTGTCAACAACTTCCATACGGTTGGTACGATACTCCGGGTTCCAGTCAACTTCTGTCCACTCGTTATTTCGAGGGGTCCGGGTCGTTGTAATGTCAGAAATAACCTCAGCCGTTGATTCCAGCTTCTGACCAAGACGTAAGGCGTTCATTGGACAGTTTTCCACACACTGACCACATGCCGTACACTTTTCTTTGTTCACCTGGGCAACAAAGTTAGAACGAACCATGTCTACGTTTTTGTACATGGTTCCAGAGCGAAGTGAGAAACAACCGCAACCACAACAGTTACAAATAGCATGCGTGATTCCAGAACCATCAATGTTTGGTATTTGGTGCATTAAGCCGTTGTCTTCCGCTCGTTTCAAAATCTCTTTCGCTTCGTCACGACTAATTTCTCGTGCACGACCCGTGCGAATGTAGTATTCAGCGGCATGACCCATTTGAATACACATGTCTTCTTTCAAATGTCCGCAACCTTCACCCATGGCTTCGCGCGATGTACGACAGGAACAAGGTGAACAAGAGAAAATCTCATTGTCTTCAAGGTATTTGGTAATGTCTTCGTAGCTTGCGGTCTTGCTACTTCCATCAATGGTGGTGTCAATTGGAATAACACGCATCAAACCAATCCCTGGTGGAAACATTCCTGCACTGAGTGGTCCACGTACACGACCGTAAGCTTCCATAGCATAACCGACAACCGGCCACTTTGCCATGTTGTCAAGGTTATTTACAACCATTTCCATGACACCTGGAATCCAGCTTTCCGCATTCCAGAACACGTCAACGCCATCAATCACGTTAACAAAGGTCGTCCCATAAGTCGCAAGCTTCATCATCTGCTCGTAGCAATATTCTTCAGATTTACCGGTGATTTCTGCCATCTCGGCAGCCGTTCGTTTGGTGAAGAACCCCATGGCAATCCCCATTTCAGCCATTTCATCGTCAACACCTTCTAGAATCACGTACTCTGGATCGTCCCACTTATAGTCATCCTTACCAACGGTTTTTCGGCCGATCATATTAGCAAAATCCATTACTTTTTGATTCTTTCTCGGTTCATACCCTTCTGGGAAATACATTTGCCTGATGCTTCTTTCTTTCTCCATGATGACACCTCTCCTCTTAATTTTTACTTATTTGTAACGCTTTGACGAAGCCAGCTCAACCATTCTTCCATCCCTTCTCCGGTTTTGGCTGAGACCGGAAAAATTTCGATGTTTGGATTAAGTTTTTTTGCCTGGGAGACACAAGCCTCCATATCGAAGTCAAATACAGGTAGCGTATCCATTTTACTAATAACGAGTACATCGGTAATTTGATACATTTTTGGATATTTAAGTGGTTTATCGTCACCTTCTGGTACACTTAAAATCGTCATGCTTTTGTGGGCGCCCGTGTCATATCCTGCTGTACAAATCAGGTTTCCGATGTTTTCAAGAATAATGAGATCGACATTTTGTGCGTCTAAACTTTCGATGCCTTGCCAGGTCATGTCTGCGTCTAAGTGACACATGCCACCCGTATGTAGCTGGATGACCTGCGCACCTGTTTCAGCTACGACCTCAGCATCCACAGCAGAGTCTACATCCGCTTCCATGACGGCGATGTTCATTTCACCTCGCAACGCTTTTATGGTCTCCACAATAAAGGTCGTTTTCCCTGATCCCGGTGAACTCATTACGTTAAGTAGCATGGTGTTTTGTTTCGTCAATTTTTCGCGTGTTTTTTGTGCCACTTCATTGTTTTTCTCGTAAATTCCCTTTTTTAACTCGATGGTTCTAAACTCGTTCATAGGTTGCACCTCACCTTTCTTTGTTCGGTTTTAATCCCTTGCCTCAGCCATGGCTTTAACTTCTTGATAACCTTTTAGATCCGTATTAACTTCTGACGTATAAGGGTTACGGCCTGTAGACTTCCACTTATAAACCATATAACAAACAATCGCTAGATTTGATAGCAAAGAAATCAGCGAAACAGTGAATTGGATCGTAGAATTGTATGCCGAGTCAACCCGCCAAATACTACTATCTAAAAAGGCTGGGAAAGTCAATGCGAAGTATACCCAAAGGGCCAATGTATGACCTCGATGTTGCACCCAAGAACCTTTCCCCGTTGTGAAAGCGATAATCGTTGGCGCAATTAAAAGTGCTAAACCGTTGTACCAGGAGCGGTGCGGAATCGCGTTGTATACGTAGGCAAAGTTCCAAAAATTATAAGCGATAATAAAAAACCATAGCATGTCAGGCCATAGAATACTTTTACTTTTATCGTTATCGGTTACTTTACGCAGCATAATCCCCATAAAGCCAGTAATGGCAATAATGTTAAGAATTCCTGCGATTCCATTCATAAAATTCCATGGACCTGCGATGATCATGGCACCTGCGCCTTCATTAAAAATTGGTCCCATACCAGAATAAGTAGAACCTAACTCAAAATCTCGAAACACAGCTTGCAAAATATTAATTGCAAGAATGGCAGGAGGGAAGAACATGACAAACTTCCAATTTATTTTTTTGCTGTAGTACCTAATAAACCAGAAGCCCATACAAGTGATCGTCGCTGTATACACCTTCACCATATGAAACCAGCCGATGTACAGCGTTTCTCGTAAAACGGTAAACCACAAAGCGGTCAAGATAACAGGTAAAATAAAGAAAGCAAAAAAGCCGACCCATTTGAATTTACGTGTTAACTCATTAGCAACCATTAGTGCACAAAGTACAACCATCCAAACCAATACGACTAAAATAGGATTCGCCCCATAACTAAACTGAAACACATGATCACGTCCTCTCAATACTTGATATGAACATTATATGCCTGTTATTACGAGTGCTTGTTTATTTTTTTACATCGCAGCTTAAGTGCGACTTAAAGAGATGATACCACAAACGTTGCCTTTTGTCTAATTTTTCACAAAATTTGAAAGTCAAACTAAAATACCTGCTCAAAGGACAAGGTTCGCTACAAAACAGAAAGTAAAACGATGTGCTATAATGATTCCATCCCTATTTTTCAGGAGGCCGAATAAAATGAACAACGTAACAAAACCCGTCATCAATCAATTAGAAGCCTATAATTCACGAGACATTGATAAGTTTATCATCAACTTTGCAGAAAACTGTGTGGTAGAAGACGGTGAAGGCAACGTCTTAATGACCGGGCGACCAGCTATGTATGAATCATACAAGCAGATGTTTGAAGCTTCACCAGAGCTTCATTGTCACCTAGCTGGCCGAACCATTGTTGGCAACTATGTCCTTGACGAAGAACGTGTAACGGGACGTCATAGGATGACGGGTGTTAGTCATGTCATGGCCATTTACCGGGTCGAGAAGGGCGAAATCGTCCACGTGCGGTTTTTGAGATAAATGGTTCTGATTTTAAAACGTCAGATTTTAGCTGAAAGTCCCCTGTTTTAGTCAAAATTTCGAAAACAGGGGACTTTCTCGAGGCCATAGACGAAAAGTAAGACCAAAATTATCCGATTTCAGTCAAAATCACGAAAATCGGATACTTCCACCTATTTACAGAGCAAAAACAGTTAAAAAAGTCCCCTGTTTTAGTCAAAATTCCGAAAATAGGGGACTTTCTCAAGGCCGTAGACGAAAAGTAAGACCAAAATTATCCGATTTCAGTCAAAATCACGAAAATCGGATACTTCCACCTA
>Ga0131853_10001588_pt1 | contig 40590 bp, 30 predicted proteins | sample TergutLab28metaG_FD_92764 | JGI IMG/M metagenome (GOLD analysis project Ga0131853, IMG submission 92764) | Labiotermes labralis P1 segment gut microbial communities from Petit-Saut dam, French Guiana - Lab288 P1 (version 2) (version 2) | ecosystem: Host-associated > Arthropoda: Insects >...
GGAAAAAGCAAAAATTGGGTAATAAAATTTGGGGGGGGGGGGGCGCAAAATCGACCATGGGTATTATGAACTTCCAACTTATGAAGGAGTCAAGTTAGAAAAATAGGGATGATTTTGTTCGAACACTGGTTTACCTTTTTTTTTCTGCCTTTACACAACCCAAGGAATCATTTAGTAAATCCTTTTTGCTTGTTCCTCTTAAACTAGCAGCAACAAAATACTATTCATAGGTAGAAAAAATATTGAAGGGACATTTGCCCCCCCTACCCGGCAAGTTATGCCTATGACATTAGAAATACTGATATTCAGCTGTGTCAGAATAGGTGATATGAATGTAACAAAATACTTAAACATTGCATTTTCTGGCAATCTGATTGCTGTTAGAATACTTCCATTTTGGTGGCCATGAGACGTTAACCTATGAACTAGTAGTTAATTCAATATAAACATTTCCCTTTCTCTTGTAAACTAGTATTTCATTTGAAAAGTTATAATTGTTTGTGACATTGTTTAGTTCTTCCTGTGCCTTACAAAGATGTAACAGTTGTATCAGTATATCATCTATTAAAACACAATGGGTAAAATCTCCTTCTTTTTATGTTCAGTATCTCACAAAGCAGACGACAGCACTAAGGGAAGTGAATGACTCTAGACTCCGAATCTATGAACAGCTTGAAGTTAGCATTCAAGAACTGGAGAGAGCGAATCAGAGATTGGCGCTAGATAACTCAGCAGACAAGAAACATATCAAGAGGTAAGAGTATGGCCATTGTGTCATTTGTCATATTATTATAGTGAGATAGGTTACCCAGATACTTTCCTCAGCAGAGACGAAGATATTGGCTTCACCATAAAATGTAGACAAGTCCTGGGTCTCTCTCAGCCTCTTATCCAATGGGTACCAGAAGCCCTTTCCTTAAGGTTAATATGGCTGTATTTTGAAGATGGTTGTTGACTTTCACCTACTACTGAGGTTATGAATGCCAAACTTCCCTTGCATGAAAATAAATTAAATGAAATGAAATGAGAATGTTTTATCAGTAGGGTGTTTATGCACAACAAACATGCTAACATTATGACAGCCAATATCACAATGTAGCAGCATTTCTCAAACAATTTTTGTGAACCCTTAGAATGGCAAAACATTAGTACATTTTACAGCATGTTAACATTAGTAATATATACAACTTGTGATTCAGGAAACATCTTAGTAAAAATGGTTCTGACCATATACATTAATCAAAATATTGACACATTCTTATTCTGTGAACAATAAGAGTAGACATTTTTAACCTCATGTTAGGCCATTAGATTCATAGTTTCCTTTTTTAAAGATACTGGCCAGGTTCACCTACAGCAATTAGTATGATTCCCATCTCTTTCAGGAGAAAAATTATTTCTGAAATACTGCAAAATGTATTTTTTTGGGGGGTGGGGGGTGGGTGGTGGGGGTGGGGAGGAGGGACAAGTTTACTGTACCAACTACTTCTGCTCTGAAGCAGGATCCTCTGAAATGTTAGTACCTGCTTGTCAGACTACATCAGTTGTGCTGTGTACCATACAACTAATCTTTATTTTCACACCCATGAAAACTTGAGGAACATACAGGCAAATCCTGTCCATGCCAGAAATCAAATCTCAGTAGCAGAGTTTATTATTTGCTACGTGAATGAACACAAAGTTTGAATGAAACTTAATATTCTTCATCAGATTTTTTTAAACAATGTAATGCTGCTAATCAAAAGAAGATACCTTTAATGATATAGATGGTATAGATATTTGACTGGAACAGTGATTGATTGAATATAACTTGGCAACATATTACTAGATTTTATGGTGTTAACAGTCAACATCAGAGACTGTACATTGCGTTGCAATATTCATAATCAAATAGGTGATGTTTGTTTTGTCATTAATATGGTGATAATACTAGAGACAGAGACGCCTTGTCCAGCAACAGAGCATTAGGATTACTGAATTTTATGCACCCCCACCCCCACTTCCTTAATGCAGCCTCTTTTGCCTGATAAACATTTCTTGAGGCTACAAAAGCCTCATTTCAGCACCACCCACTCTTAGCATTATATGTACCATGGACCTGTGAAAGAGACATCACTAATATATTTGACCACAATCATATTTTGTAGCAATGTTTCTGTTCAATCAATATATTGACACCAATTTTTCTAAGATTTTAAATGCTGTATACAGGGTTGCAATAACCGTTTCTTGTAGGCACATGATGTTGGTGCAGCCTACACTTGTCAGCATACATTGGCAGAACTGATAATTTTGTGACAGTACAGAATATCAGAAATGATGATGATGATGGTGGTGGTGATGATGATGATGATGATGATGATGATGTTACAGCCTCTGCTTGAGTATAGAGTCATTGGAATCACGATGTGAAGAGCTTCAGAAGGCACTGGATGAGATGACTCTGCAGCAAAATACTCAATTGAGGCGTCAGCAAAGATTGAAGGGTTCCCAGGCATCATCTTCAGACAATAAGAATTTCAGTGACCCTAGCACAAAATTTGATATTGGAACAGACCAGGTTGGTTGTGGATAATTAGCCTCCATCAGTGGGTATTAAGAGTTAACTTGAAAATGGGTTATAATTTGTATGTCCAACTGGTACATTTGTTTTCATAAAGGAGTCTTCACATTTTGTTTACTTTGTTAGTCATGATGTTCATAAGTTTCATATGCATATCAGTTTTAGACAATCATAATGGAGATGTGTCTGATTAAAATAGGGCATTTTTCATTGTACATCTTTAAATATTAATAACAGAAAAAGTGTTTTAATGAACTGTAAACCATAGACAGATCTGTAACTTGTATAACACATCAGTTATTTGAGTAATGATACACTTTAAAAAATAATTCATACAATAAAACCAACAAATGCACTGATGTTAAAATTATACTTTTACACACAATTTATCATAACTCTGACATTTTGAAGTATTCCATTCTGTGAATTTTCGTATATTAGATGTCTCTTCAGTTACACCAACAAAAGGCACGTTTTGTCTTTATGACATATCTACACCAAACTTCTCCTACATGCTTCAGTGTATCTCACCCCATCTTCAGGGAGCACTTACGTGTTCCTACTCAAAACGATCTGCTTTTACACAGTTATTATCAGTGGTACATTGGTTGAGTCATAAAATATAAAAGATACAGCTTTGTTGGTTTACAATATTTTTACAATGGTTAAAATCTTATGTGTTAGCAATGATTTAGAAGTATTCCATTCCATGCATTTTCATATATTAGATGTCTCTTCATTTACACCAACACATAAGATTTTAACCATTATAAAAATATTGAAAACCAAATAAGCTCTATCATCTATATTTTATGACTCAACCAATGTACCACCGATAATAGCTGTGTAAAAGCAGATAGTTATGAGTAAGAATATGTAATTTCTCCCTGAAGATGGGGTGAGATACACTGAAGCATGTAGGAGAAGATTGGTGTAGATATGTCATAAATATAAGGTGGGCCTTCAGTTGGTGTAACTGAAGAGATGTCTAATATAACTCCGACATGTTTCAATCTATCTTGATCATCTTCAGGAAGTTACACATCAGTAAAGCACATGTAAAAAACATGGATGGATTATAATATATACATTCTATGGCTGGATTATGAAATACATTAAAATTTTTCCATATAATGTCTGCAGATGTTACACACTTCTTTCATAGCAGTGGAGAAATGTTTCATAAGATGTTAAGGTTATAGTTTTTATATTTTTACAATGGTACTGGTTCATATGATGGGGAGCCTGTAGTTTTATATGTTTTTACAAGGTTCATATCAGGAAGATGTACCAAAACATAAACTTCACATCCTTCTGATATGAACCTTTGTACAAACACATTAAACTACAACCTTGGCATCATATGAACAAGTTCTCCATTACTACAAACAAATTGTATAATATCTGTAGACACTGTATAGACAAATTTTAATGTATTTAATAATCCATTCATATTTTTATATGTGCTTTACTGATGTTAAGTGACTCCATGAAGCTGATCAAGATGGATTGAAACATGTTGGGAATAATGACAAATTGTATGTAAAAATATAATTTTAACATTAGTGCATTTGTTGGTTTTATTGTATGAATTGTTTATTAATGCACGGACATGAATAACATTAAGATTAAAAATATAATTTTAAGTCTGATTTGTGCTTCATATAATATAAATTAATACTGGATCAATGTGAATCATATTAAATACACAAATAACCGTGAATGTAGAAGACCATTACTACATTTAATTGCAGCCTGTTTAGTTTTTTTGTAGGTAAAATATGGATACAAATGGCTGCAAATAACCTCCTCAGTATGCATTCCTTTTGCATGTGGAAAGCAAAGAAAATATTGCTTCTAACAAGCAAGAGAATAAAACCAAACATGTATTGAAATTGTATGTGTTAGGTGATATCAGTAGCCATGTGGCCTAGTTTCCTTAAACGAAGTTCTTATAAAAATATGTTTTGTATTAACTATTACCAGATATTTTACCTATTAAATCTCTCATAATAGATCACTACAATGTCCAATGTGAAAAAGTAAGTTTATGTTATAGTTTTCTAAAGTATTTCTATTTCAAGTGATCTTTTCTCCTGTAGTTTTCTAACCAACATTTTATGAGTGTTATTTCCAACACAAGATTCAGTTACCCTAGGAAAATTATGTAGCAGGTACAAATTATGAATGTCTTTATTGTGAATATTTTAGGCCACACCAACTAGTTTAGAGAAGTAGTTATCCTGTAAACTTAGATAGGATGGCGTTTGTTTGAGATCCCAGCCAAGACATTTATTATTTGGAATGAGTTGTTTTGCAGTTTTATTCAGTCCCTCTAGTGAAAGCCAGATTTTTACCTCAGTCAGGCCATGGTCACTTCTTTCATAATTCTACCCAACTCACAATTTATTATTCATCTATTGTTTGATGCTGTAGAGACTGACACACACACACACACACACACACACTTACTTACTTACTTACTCCTTGGAGCAGGGTTCTTATTGAGAAGCGAAACAGTTCTCAGCTGGTCAAGAAATTCCCTGCATTTTATGGAACCCAGAGGTTCATTATTGCACTCACACACATACAGCAGTGTAAAATAATCCATAAACAAACTTACAAACAAAAACAAATATGCAAACAAATCTTTAGTCTTCTGTTACATCACTGCTGTATGTTCTGATATATTTCTTATCACTTTAACAGACATCATTTTATGTTGTTTGCTCAGATACTTGGTTCTCACATCCACATAAAACAATACCTAATATTTTAGACCTAGGTGTGTCTATGATTTTCACATTCATACCATGCATCTTGATATTATCAAAGTTATTTATTCACCAATGAATTAACAAGTGATTGTCCTAAAAACAATATTAAAATTTACGTTAAAATATCTCCAACATGTTTTGATGCAGTCACACCATCTTCAGGGAGCGCATTATCCATACTTGCTAAAGTTACACTTCGTTAAAATAGTCAATTATGGTACATCAGTGTACGATTAAAATCGGTGGTGATGTGGCTGCATGTATTAGTAGTAGGTCCTTGTTAATGTGTGTATGTTGCACTGTTTGGAAGTAGACTGAGTCAGGGAATGTGTAAATGGTTATGTGGTTATGTGCTAGGTGTCTCTGTCTTAGCTTTCGCATGGTAAGAAAAAAATTTAACGTTAACAAAGTAGCAACAACATCTGCACCCATAAGCAAAATTAGTTCAGAATAAAGGAACAGTCCTTCAAAGAGGACTGAGTTGAGATATTGTGACTACAATTGTGTTGGATGTTGCATGTGTTGTGGGAAGAGAAAAGCGAGGGTGTTAGAGAGATATTGTGACAGAAACTTGGATAAACAGTACCTTTGTGACTTTCCTTTTCTTAAATAAACTCTTACATATTATTTTTCTCACACAGACCTCCAATTTTTTCTTTCAACGGAGGGTTTTGTGATTATACAAAGAAAGACTTGGTGGCAAAATATATTTCTATGTGAATAACATGCATTACAACTAACTACTATTAAATTTAATTGTTTTATTCTGGCATATTAATGTTTTGTTTAATGTTTAATAACACTGTATAAAAAAGGCCATTTTGCTGCAATCACAATGTTTATATGATGAGAGCACTATGCTTGCAGATTGGAGATGAAGGTGTAGACATGAAAGACAATGCAGAAGATGAGGAAGTAATTAGATTATTAGAGCAGCTCCAGGAATTGAGGTCTCAGCGGGCAAAGGAACAGCGAAAAGTATCAGAACTGGAAGAACAATTGGCTAGTCTCTTACAGGTACAAGAAAATCTCAACACCTATTGGAGTGTACAGTCAAAAGTGTTTGGATGCATTTTGAAATGCAATGGATTTATAAATTCTCATAGAATTCTTTCTAATGGTCTTGATCACATATGCAGCTGTTATGTTCAATCTCAGTGGTAGGAACTGATGACATATACTGCTGCAATGCTTGGTTTATAGAAATTTTTTCTTTGTGTCTGCATCACTAATGTTTCACATTAATAAACAAAACAGGCAAATGTTCCCTGCAGGATTCCTTTGCTCATTTCTGAATGTCAACTAAGTTCTCCATGAGGGACTGGTAGCATATTTCCATGATCCCTTCACAAAAATTGGCATAGCTTCAAGTAGATTAATTTTGACTTACATAATCCAACTGCAAGCTTAACAACTTTTCAAAAAGGACCTTTTTATTTTGGAAGTAAAGTTTCTACTACTTTTCTACTAACATAAAATATATCTCATAACATAAAGCAATTTAGATCTACTTTGAAGAATTTTCTTCTTATAAATTCATTTTACTTGGCAGAGGAATATTTTACTTGGAATTCCAATAGAGATCTTGGTCCAGTGTAATTATTTTATAAGTACGTATCTAAATCATCTTTCATGTAATATGACTCACATATTATTATTTTTAATTTAAATTCTTACTTCGTAGGTATAAATATATAAATACATATATTCCTTGTTAATAAAAATCCAACCAGATACAACAGTATGCAGATATTTATTTACTGCAAAGTCACTCTACATGTTTCGGATGTCAGAGCACCCATCATCAGGAGTACTAAAAACTGTAACCGCAGCCTCCCGTACAGGTTATATGACCTGTACTATGCTGTGACACCCGAAACATGTAAAGTGACTTTGCAGTAAATAAATATCTGCATACTGTTGTATCTGGTTGGATTTTTATTAACATTGAATTACGACGCATGGAACCATGAGCTAAAAAAAAAAACACACACATATTCCTCTTTGTAGTGACAGATACCACTTCCAGTTGGTCTTTAAATTTTGTATTGTTATTTATTACATTATATTGAGTAGATTTCCATATAGTATGTTATGTTGTAATATATAAATTGTAATCTGTAATTGATGTGTCCAATGTTACATGTGTGACTGAACAGATGAACAAATAAACAAACAACCAAACAAACAAAAACAAATGAATAAGCAGCTAGCAATGAGCAATAATATACAGGCTGATTCGACATTTTTACAAGTAACTGGACTATGTAACGCCTCCTAAAGCGTTCATGCCTAGTTTTATTTATGGCCATACTAGATTGTATTGCAGAATCACAAACCAGACAACCTTAAAGAAAACAACAGTGAATTGCAAATCTAAGTGAGAAATGTGCAAAAACCAGGGGTTAAAACAGAAACCTGTCTTAAACCTTGGAATAATGAAGTTTGTCCAACCAGTATTTAAGATGTCAGTTTCTACCTCACAAAAACATATGTGCTCTGCATTACAAATAACATCCAATTAATAATAGTTAGGGAAATATTTACTGTTTATTCAGAGAATTGCATGACATACACAATTACACTCTGTGACTTCAATGCTGAGATTTTTTCATACTAAAAAGTTATACATGTAGTTACCATTGCATTTCAGTGTTAAACTGAAAAATGTTTGTGGTTTTCAACAATTTATAATGTAGTTTTAGTGCATAAAAATTGTGAACTTTCACATTACACTAAAGTGGTGGTTTTGTTAAAGTCTATGCTTAGTTGTAGTTCTACAGTTTTGCCCTCTTTTTTTTCACCAGGAGAACTTAGCTTTGGAGGAACAGATGGCCTTGTTGCAGCAGAAAGAAGAGGATATGAAGTCATTGCAAGAAGAAATTTCTACTTTGGAAGAAGTCAGGTTTGTTAAGTCTTTCATTATTATCAGGATATAAATAGCAACCCAGTGATGTGGACCATACAATGGTATATATTACATACATACATGCACACATATGTTACACATTCCATGAATCCAGGTTTAGTCAAATTTACAGTAGTGTAATAAGAATACAAAATTTATGCTAATAAAATATATTAAAAGTATTTCACACACAGTATTAAAATGTTACACCAAATTTATTTTACCCACCTGATAATGAGATTGTATCATTTCTAGACATGATAAATTCATCAAAAGAATGAAATAGTATGTATTTTAGTATCTTTGTAATGCTGCTTTAAATTGAGCCATTACATTTATCATAATAGGGAGTCTGCAAAATAGATGGTTGAGCATTCATATTTTGATGCCAGCATAGCATTTACTTTTCTGAAAAGAAGAAAGTTTGACAACTGGTCTATGAAGATGGTACTTATTCTGTGCATTAATTTGTACAATGTACAGATAAATTTCTATTAACTTTTTCTTAGTTATCTACAGTAAAGTTAATTCACGAAACATGTATTTACACGGAAGATGTAAAACCTCTTAATCTCTTAAAGAGACATCTACATGAATTTCTATGTTGTGTATCAGTTACAATTCTAAAAAAAATCTCTTTTGTAGAGAATATATCTTGTTATTCTAGGACAAATTACTCCTCATAATTATTCCCTTGAACTTAATTGAACTGAAGTGAATTGAATTGAATTTATTTAAATTCTGTGAACCCAAAACGTGTTAATTTGTTTAGTATGGAACAAGTCATTATAGATCAAAAATAGGCAAAATAAATTTCTTTTTGTGTGACAGTTGTTGCTGATGTGAAACATGTACATCAACAATCCCTATTCCCTTAACCGCTAACCTGATACCCTTATATACTCATAAAAACTCATCCGTAAGTAACAATTATTCGTGCTTCCTCCATAGAAAGATACAGAGTCTTATGCTACCATAAAGTCTACCATGTCCCATACAATCCCCTCAAATCTTGTTAAATTTAACGTAAACCCTTTCTGGTTCACATCCATCTATTTCAAATAAACACTGTAAGAATTAATTTTCATGCTGAATTTTGTACAGTGTTATATTTCTATAAGTTTATAAATAATCCAACACAGCATTTGTGGCACTGAATTTTGACACTTCGAAAATTATTTTAGGCAAGGACACTTGTGTGGGCGCTGTATGAGGAATGTGAACTCTGTAGGTCATGATGAGCTGTCAATGATGCTAGACCATGAAGAAGAAGAGGAAGAAGATGATGCCAGCGTAGTGAATTCTGTCGTGAGTGAAACTCACCGCAGCATGATCATGCTGCAGATTCAGGTACAAAAAGGCACATATCTTATTTTGCTATGCTAAAAAAAAAAGCACCAGGTAAAATGGTAGTGGTCTTGAGCACAAGAGTAACTGTATTCCTTACCACATAAAAATCCCTTGAGAGTCATCTCATATTTCTGTCATGTGGATATAAGGTGACTGCTCTTTCCTGGGAATTAGTGTTGTCAGTGAAGCAGAACTCTCAGTATCACCTAGTGTCAAGTGGTAGAGTAAAGGGAACTTTACTCCAGTGCCTGTCATACTTTTTTTGGCATAGTATGTATTTACTACTTATGAGTAAAATTATCTGCAATAACAACTGGCTGAATCTTACTGAACTACTGCCCCTTAAGCTGCTGGTGAGGAAAATTGAAAACTTACACCAGGATGAAACAGTATTTGAACACTTGCTTAGCAAGATACACAATTTGCTCACAAAACACTGTTCAGGAGGTCACAGCTGTAAGAGCATTACTGTAACTGGTTACATCTGGGAAAAGTGAGACATAACCTATTCCCATAACAGACATGCTGTGTAGTATTGGGTTATCTCCTTGGCATACTATGGGATTTTGTCTACTCAAAATATAAATACTGCAGATGAAATAATAAAAGTGTAACAGGAAACAGTAAACATTGCTCAATATTTAATTAAAATTACATGTATTTTGACTTATGCCTGGCGAATTTCACAGCCAAATATTTAGTTCATATCACTGAAATGAGTGAGGTAGAGTCAGTTTTGAAGGTATGCCATTGAATTACTAGCACAGAAACAAAAGTTTGTTGACCATAATACTTCTTTTTTTTTCACCGAAATTGCTGTCAAATTTTTGTAACAATATTTTTTCATAGGATTTTGTAACTATTGTTGCAGATGTAATTTTCTTCTACATTTTGCTTATTTTATTTTCCTCATTTTATCTATTCATTAAAGGAGCAAAAAGCTTGAACCTGGCAGAAGTTATTTTTGACTTTGCTATAATATACATCGAGATCAGATCAGTGTTGATATGATTGCAAGGGGCTATTTCTTCAGATGTAAAGCAGCTGGAGCATAATCTTACTAGTACTCAATTCTGTCTAGTACCAAAAGCCAGAATGCATGGAGCTTTACATCTACTTTCCCATGTGCACATTATAAAAAATGAATGTAAAATTTTTTCGTATGTTCTCAGGGTGAATGCAATATGCCCCAGTTGTCTTTCATGTGGTTTGAACATTACCTGCTCTCTATATTGCTTGGGTTATGGAAACAGTTGGCCTTCACACTTTTCAAATGGTGTAGGTTTCCAATAAAGAGGCACAACATGTAGGTATGTGCAGTGTGTGATCCATGCCTTTTACAAGTGACTGGATTTCATGTGATCACTAACATGCTGGAGAAAATAAGTTCTAATTAATTAATGCTTACAGTTCTTATTATATACTTCTGTATTAATTCTAACACAGTGTGTCTAATAAAATGATAAGTGACCAAACTTAACATGCTAAAATGTAGTTTAAAAAGAATGATTTAATTAACTGGACTTAACATAAGCAGCATATGGTGAAATGAGTAGTGTAGTGAAGGTTCAGGCAGTCAGACATAATGCTGACTGCTCACTTCCACAATGTGCTGGGGTTAAGGGAATGTGATACACTACTTGTACTCCTGCTGAGGCATGAAGGCCACTTCATTGTGAAGTGACATGCTATTCAAGTGGTAATTACAGTTCAATTCCTTGTATGGGTAATGTAACTTCTGTCTTCACCACCACATCCACCACATCTAGAACAGTTCTGGGACTGTTTAGTCTCCCTAAATTGCTTCTGGGGTAAAGGTTTATTGTGTGCCTTCAAATCTTGTAGCCAATGTAGGCTGGTACAGTAATACAAATGTTTACATTCCAAAGATATCTGGTTCACGTAACCAGCAGGTTCCAACTATCCAGAAAGGACTTTTCATTGTTTTTCTCATTATTTCCAGACAAATGTCAGGATAGTACATTCAAATAGGCCACTGTTTTTATGTCCTTATATAATTACCATTCATGACCATTGTTCCATCTTATTCAATGCTCTATAACCTTGCAGTCACAATAGTGGCATCAAATAACCTATGACTAAATCTCTGCTTATTTAATTATCATACAATTTTCTTCCAGCTTTTACTATCCCAGCAGTTATTATTATAAAAAACCTGATTTTGATGTGCATTTTGAGTTTGTTGACAGATGTGTGTTTTAAATGTGGAGTCTGTTACTTGAAGCTCACATTTTGTTGCTTTTCCTGCTCTCACTGCATTTTAATGATGATGCTGTTGCAGTTGAACATATTAATTATTCAGTAAACTGAAAATAAAGTTGATTATTGTTATATCCCTTATTTCTTGCTCATATATTATGTAAAGTGTCTATTTTTGCAGCGTGTGGAAAAAATACTTCCTACTCATTACTTCTTAAAATTTGATCTGTGGCAGTGTATGCCACATATACAGCTTTCCCACTCAGTTGTAGTTGGTAGAAATGTATTTCCCAATTTGAGGGTGTCATAATATAATCAGGGAGAAACACAAATCCCACTTTTAAACCATTTTAAAATCTACTTAAGAATAGAAGGTTAATCCCTTTCGGCATTTATTTTTTAACTGAACTGAATGTTTATAACTTCTTGTAAGCATAATTTTCATTTCACTTCAGTGTGCCACTATAAGCGTAGTTTCTTAATTGGTACAACATACTCCACCTTAACTTCTCCATGTCATATTGATATTTATTTCAGTATAGTTCACCTGCATCATTACTTCTTATAACAGTCTCTAGATGCTGGGGTTGATTGTTTCGTGGCATTGATAACGATGGTTACTGTATTCTGGGATACGATGTCACATAATGTGATATGAACCTGCTCCTCCACCATCAGGTTAACTGAATCTACCCTGATGACAGACAGCAAAAGATTCATCTCCTATAACAGAGTCAGTAGGTTCCTCACGCACATACACAAGAACATGCTTCACATCCTAGGAGGAAGTAATGCAATCCAGATGTTACATAAATATTTTTAAGTCACATCACATTTTCAGAACTGTAGAGCCCAATGCCCAAACATTAACCTCCTGGCCTTCATGGATTAAGTAATTTAATTTCTAGACTAGAAATCCACATTTCAGAGTCCATTTAGTCTTCATCTTATTCTTTCTGCATAGGTTTACGTTTCCGTTTTATCTACACCGTTCCCTCTGCATGGTCCTTTAATTCTTCCTCTATCTTTCCCTTGTCAGGAACTGGGGTGGTGTACGTTGTGTAATGTGCCGGTTATGAGCTGGATGACCAGGGGTTCAATGCCTGGCAAGGGCAAGAGGTTTTTCTCATATCAGAAATGTCGAAGCCAGTTTTGGCGCCCACCAGCCTGTGATTCAATGGGGTACTAGGCTTCTTCCACCAGGGTAAAGCAGCTGGGGAATGAAGTTGACCACTTACCTCCATCTAGTACCAAGGTTAAGAGTGAGAAGAGCTAGACCTCTACCTTGATTGATTATTGGTGATTTATAAAACCTTCTATAAATCTTGGTGCATTACAGGGCTTGTAAAAAATTACAAGGCAACACAGATACCTGTTAAAAAATCCTGCTGCGATGTTGTATTCAAAATTTTCAAGAATATTTCAACTTACAATTCTTTACTGAAATTCTTGAATTTCTCTCTTATGTACAGGATCCCTCTGCAGAAGCAGAGCGAGCACATGACAATCCATACCGTGTGTTAGTTGAGAAGTACGAAGCACTGCTTGAGATGCAGCGGCATCCAGCCTCAGCCAGGCAGCATCATGTTGCTCCTACCTCCAACTGTCTCTCCTTACAGGAAGAATTGCAGTTGTCAGGAGAATTCTCCAGCTTTAATGGGAAAGTAGATGCAGATGCAGAGAGTGATAATGAAGGTACTGAACCAATTATACCTGGTAAAAGTTGTACGAAAGAAAATAAGACACAGAAAAAGGCTGACAAGGCATTTTCTGCAACTCCAACAGACTTCTCAGAAGCAGAAACATTGTCGTCTGGTTTTTCAGACGAGACTAGCAACAAGACAACACAAACAGATGGACATCTACCACCAGGTTCATTCCTGTGTTCTATTGCGGATGGAGATGATTGTCGCTTCAGTATCTATGATGATGCAAGTCCTATAGAAAGTCGTTTCCGAAAGACGCCCGAGTATCGTCAACTTTTCCGTGAAATATTTGCTGTACTCAAAAGAGCAGCAGAAGCCAAAGATGAGGGTGAGAAACTTCCACTGCTAGAAGATCTGACACCTGTAGCAGAAGCTCCTAAAGTTCCACCAGTGACTCCAGCTAAAGAAGAGCTTCCAGAAGATTGTTATAAGAGTAACGGTGGCAACAATGAATATTTCTCGAATCCTGAGCTTCCAAACAAATCCACAAATAGTGAAAATGTTGCATGCAGTGTAATGAACAATGAAACAGCCTCCCTTAATGTAAAGATGGATTGTGCAGTGAGCCATGAAAATGCTGGATGCAACTCACAAGAATCAAATGATTCTGTAACCAAAGAAACTGACTTGCCCAGGCCTAAAGCAGCACCAAAACAAGACATACTAGAATATTTGTCTGTTGGTGTGGGCATAAGAAAGAAGTCACATGGAAGAAAGAATTCTCCTATGAAAACTTTGAAACCAACTGTAGCAGAAAGAGTAGAACAAATAGAGTCAATTCCTTCTCAAAGCAATTGCAATGGCATAACACATCCCAACAGAGTGTCCAACAGTGGTAGGAGGAGGAGAGAGCTAAAGAATTCTGATAAAGGAAAAGGTGGATTTAACCAGTCACTGGCACCATTTGAGGTCTGGAAGAAAGGAGAGATTCAAAACTCATCTTGTAGCCAAGACAAGCCCTCGTACTTTCAACAGTCATCTTATCAGAGGCGAGGGCATCAGCAACAGAGCACTTGGGATTTCCAGCCGTTCATCAGCTCTGCATCACAGGAAGTTGCAAAGTTGAAACGTCTCGAAAAGTCTTACGCTGAAGTTCTCCGCCTTGGACCTCAGAAATGCAATACTCGACCAGTCTCTACAAATCCCTATCGTAAGTGAAACTGCAGGTGACAAAGATACGTGTATTTCTTGACTACTATCATCACTAACGTTTCAAAACAAGTGACAAAAGAAATGTACATAGTCTTATAGCCACGAAAACAAGCCATATTGCAAGGATTTTAGTCATAAACCAAACCGAAGGGAACTACAGTTTTAGTGCCAAGTGCTCCTTCTTCACTCATGTTGCAACAACCACAATATGTGGGTTTCTTAAATTCTGCATTCAACCTTGTTCATATGGCATGGCACTTGTATATGGACTTTGGTGGATGGTACACTTTAGGTATGTTGTATTGGGATTGTAATGAACTGCCTCTTGTGCCATGTGTATATTTTTTCATGTATTTTACCCAGGCTTTGTAAAAGATATTGTGTTGTGTACATGCAATAGTGTACTGTAAATTATGTGTATAAAAAGAACATTCAGCAAACACATGTTTAAACATTCAGTCAGTTTTTTAAGGCAAGTTTTCAGCTGCTTTCACTGATACTTCTAACTGAAAGGTAAATCAGTGGTATTGGAAAGGTTCCACCAATTCACCAAACAATGGATTTAATATACTGGCATTTAACAGCAAAGTTAAAGAACTGAAAAGTGCAAGGGCAGTATTTTGCAGTAGGACCAACAGATCTAAAACCTGCAGCAGATGGAGTGTGCGACAACTTGAGGAACCTCTGATTTCATGGTATGGCTAGGGTAAGATGAATTGCCAGATAATGCTCACAATTGATTTTTTTACTGCAAAATTAGCATGTTTATTATGTTTTTTGATAGCAGTGTAACATGCAGGTGATAGCTTGGTGGGGGACTTGGTAGTTAGGGAAAAATTCTTCCTTGGAGCATAAAGCAGAGGTGGAAGTGGAATCTGCACTCACAGTTCACATGCTCTCCAAGCCTTTGATCCACAGAAAGCACTGTTTTTGGCTATCATTTTTTAATGGTTTTCTTACTGAAACTTTCAGTAGATGAGACTATATAGGTTCTACTGACATGATGTTACTACACAATAAATGGAAAGGAGATGGAAGTAAACAGTCCTGACCTATTTTGAGGTACTATTCTGGCATTTGCCTGTAAGGAGCAAGTTCCATTTCTCAGTTGGAGACACCTATGGTGGTAGGAAGGTGATGGTAAAAGTGGTGAAAGCCTGCAGATGGAACCAGCTGCTGCTTAGCTTTGGATCAGACCCATGGTGAGAAGCTGATATTCTTCATATTCATGAAGTCTACCTTCATCACAGGTGAGACAAATGGATTGTGCCGAAATACAAATGGAACCTTTCACTGGGTGTGTTAGAAAAAACTAAGTAGTGAAATATGCATTACCACTTTCATCACGTTTGTTTTATTGCACCACAGTATTCTAAAACAGATGGCTATCTCCAAAACACCAGCCTAGATTACTGAAATGCACCATTGTCATAATCCTCACAAGCTGATTTACGAACCAAGTTTATGAAGCTTATGCAAAGAACAGGATGTTCCAAGGATTAAAGTTGAAAATATCTGTGTGGTTATTCTTGATATGTTTGTTTTATGCATTAAAAATAACCAATGGTCTCACCTGATAATCACTTCTGTCAATAACTTGCTGCCATACTTTGATGCTTGTGAACTGTGGAAATAGTTTACTTACTGAAAAACAAATTTAATGTACCTCTAGGCATAATACCGCAAGTGGACAAGCACCCAGTAATATACCACCACCCATATAAGTGCAATTATAAAAAAGTAAAACATCGTCATGATGTCAAGTCACTGACTGATCTACTCCGTTCATGACAAGTGTCATCAACAACTTATTCACAAAAATATAACCTACAAATATGAAACAAAAACTGGTTTTTGACGAGCCTTGTATGATACTGAACCGAATAAAAGTCGGAAAATCTGACAAATGTATACCATATCAATTTCCAAAGGGCATTATGTAAAACCATGTTTTACATGGATAAATTGCATTAAAGACATCTTTAAGAATGGCAACACAGAATGCAATTGCTAAACTAGTGATTAAAAAAAGTCTGCCAATAATCTTTGAAGTTGCAGTTTTGACAGAAGTGTTCCTTGTCATTCTTCTGCCCCTCCATGGATTACTCTTATGCAGTCCATACAAGCTTACTTCTCTTTAAAATGGTCTTACTGTGTGTTTATATCAGTTTGGTTTTAATTGAAGACAAAATTCAATCACCAGTTTTGCACAGTCTATTACGAAAGATTATCCACTTACTTTTATTCACATTTGATATTCTTCTGTTTTATCACACACATATTTAGTTCCACAACAATTAATTTGGTTTACAGTGGAAGAAGTATGAAAGAAATTCCAACACTCTTTGCTCATGTAAGGTTCAGAACGAGGTGTGCCATTTACTTTATTTAGGGTTCAAGTGTTCAATGTATACATCCTTACAAAAAAATGTTGTGGGTGGGACATTCATGATTGGTAAAATTAGGACTTCTTCCAAATTTTCTGATTTGCCTGCCAGTATTTCGATTTTGGGAACCAATCTGAACACAGTGAGGATTGCCTATAATGTTCCCTAATGTTTAGTTACTGTAATTAAAACACATGGAAATTATAAAAAAAAAGGATAAAACAGTAACAATCAAAAGCCTAGTTGTAATTCTTGTGGAGGCATTTGGTTTTGCAAGTACCTTTATTTTAGAATTACAAGTGGTTTATAAATGCACATACAACCAATGCTGCTGACACAGTATGGACAAAATGCTTGACTTGTGAGAGGCATGTGTACATTGTGCTTCAATAAAACACAGGTTCCATCATGTTACAAATGGCCACTGGTGATGTTATGGCTGTACCTGTGCAACATGAATTAGTCCAACATGTACTGTACATACTTTATGTATGCTGCATATGAACATTTTCAATACCTTTTTAAAATCACATATGAAAACTATGGGGTCCATAACAGACCATTCAATTACCCCCCCTTCCAAAAAAAAAAAAAAACTAAAAACTAATCATAGTATTATATGGGGTGTGAATTCAGAATGTATTAAATTTTTGACTGTGGTCTCAAAACCTCTATATAAGTGGCCATTTCTTTAACAACATACTCTAAACCAAACCCTTTTGGTATACAAATCTATAACCACTGGTAATACACAAACACAATGCCAAGACTGCCACAAAGTAAAATAGTATGCAATCCAATTCTTCATGTTATAGTCCTATAACTACTGGTATTTGCCTCCACATCTTGTCACTTATTTCAACTCTGTACATGCCCAATTTTTGCTGAGTCTTTAACAATGCAAACATTTCAAGATTTGTTGAAGAGTGCTTTGTGGATTGTTCCTATGTCAGGAACAACTGATGACTTCCCTCCTGTTGGAAGCTTGAATGAACTGCCACTGGAACCTCGGGAGCTGTTAAAACAGTGTGGGTGTTAAAATAAAACACTATGGTATTATGGGTAAGTCTAAGATAAGACATCAACTGTTACAAGCAGGATATGCAGATGTACCAAGAACTTAAAAGAAAGAAACAACAATGGGTAAAGTGTGAAACCAGAACTTTTACACAAGATACCAAAAAAGCAGTACTCAAGGCAAGCTGGTAAATTTGCAATGAAAATGAGTTATATATGGATGATAATCTGATTTGTTTGAGAATATGCCAGAAGGCCACTGGAGACACCACATATAAAGTCAAGTGATCAAGAGAGGGCAGAAGTGCAACTGGGTTTATCCACAAGTTAACTATGTTGTGCAATGAGCAAATAACACGTGTTGGTGCCTCCCAAGAACAGACCATGTTTATGTCCCTTCAGCAGACTTGTGCTTCCCCATCAGCAGTAACACCTCAGAATAACACAGCCACACCAACAGCTGTAGGACAGTCCTTGTCCTCACCATCTGGACCCTATGTGCAACACTGCATGTATGTCTACGCTCTGCACACAGGCCTTCACAAGGGTCCACTCAACCACAATTTTGAGCTCCCCACAGGGACAGATAGGTGGAAAGTTGCACCAAAACCATGGGACAGCACAACAGAGGTAGGAAAGATCCCAGCTGGTGGACAGGAGTTTACACCCCACTGTGCTTGATGTATATCGTCAAAGGGCAAAAATCATCAAACAAACTATTTACTGAATGAATTACTTCTATTAAGCCATTCTAAATATGCAGCAACAATTATATACAAAGAAAACACCATGTGTTGATAAACAATAAGTTTAAAACTAACTAAAAATCTCAATACTAAATATTTTGTCATAATCAATTAGTAAGATACATGATTAATTTTATTATAATCAGAGATATATTTGTTATTATTCATAATGGCTTGATTATGAAAGTGCTTTGGGTTCAATAAATCTACAGGGAGTTAATAACTACAAAAAATTTAGCACTAAAAGAAAGGATGTCAGCCACACACGAACGCATGTCAAACCCACACATGAGAATGGTATGCTGACTAAGGAGATGATACAGTAGGCCCTCAGCATTCAAAGGCAGCCCAGTTAACAAGACAAAAAAGAGATAAATACAGAATGTGACAGAGTGCAGAAAAAGAGTACAAAATAATATGCAAGTAAACATGTCCACATCGCCCCTCAGAGCAAGGAGCTACTCATCCCAACAGCTACAAACACTGCACATGGCCTGAATATATACTTGGTTATCAGTTACCTCACTGAATTCCTTCCAGCACCAGGTATTGATGGTGGCCTGGAGTTCACCAGCATACATTTCATGGGCTGCCCATCAAGCTGTCGATTGTGGTACACATCAACAGCTTTCACAGCATCTTTATGTAGCTGGTATACCACCTCTGCTGTTCCTGGTCGAACCAAACGCGAAGTCACCAATGGACCTATGTCTTCAAAGAGCTCCTAAAAATATGTAAGAATTTTACGTATTATTAATACAAATACTTAAAACATAAAAATGTCCTCAGGTTAACTTGTGTAAAGTAGCTAAGAGATATGAAATCAAATTATGAGCTCAGGTATGGAAGTGTCTATAGAATATTCCAGACCATCAAGTAGAAAATCCTCCTCCACTCTTCTGTATCCACACCTGTGTCCATTACTGCCGTGGTACCCTTTATGTATCTTCCATCTTTTGGTTTATCCATCCTGTCCTTTGCCTCTTAATGACCTTTCATTTGATGCATTTATTTCCAAAACACTCTGCGGAATTTTATTCCTATCCACTAATATATCCTCAGTTAAATAAACTTTGTTTGTAGAGTTATGTAATTTGTAACAAATACACTTAAATTTGAAGTTTAGCACAATAAAATGAAGATTTAAGCTCTGCCTCAGAGACAAGATCTGAATACCAAACTAAATAAACTGCTGATTATGAAAAATAAACACTTACCAACTTAAAATCATGCAACTGAAACAAACACAGCATGCTTACATATCCTGCAAGTTAAGTCACTGAAGATGAAATTCCTGTACACCTCCCACAAAATGGCCATATGAGTGGCCAACACATGTAGGAAGTACATGGTGTGTTTAATATACTTTCATACACTTATGTGCATTTGTTGGTTCTGATATAACTAATTCCCCAGTGCATGGTTTTGGATCATTTAAAATTTATTTATGCTCAACAAGCAACGACTACATATGCTTACAACATCTCCCTGAAGATGGCCACATGAGTGGCCTAAACATGTAGGAGGTATACAGTGTGTATAATATACTTTCATACAGTTATGCGCATTTGTCAGTTTTGATATCATATATAACTGCTCTATGCACGGTTATGGATAATTTAAAATTGATTAATGCTCAATAAGCTAACACTACATATGCTTACAAACACCTCACTGAAGATGGCCACATGAGTGCCCAAAACATGTAGGAGGTACATGGTGTGTATAATATACTTTTATACACTTACACGCATTTGTTAGTTTCAATATCATATGTTTTTCCTGTACATATATTCATAGATGGGTCCAATAAGCATTGATACTTTTCCCAAAGACTACCTTCCCTTTTATGTCTACCAAAATACCTTTCTTAATTTGAAAATCGGGAATGGTATTCCATGCAGCTGACAACGGAAAATTTACCCGAATATCCTCATGTGTGACACTGGTCTGCAGGTTTGACACCACAATCCTATGGCCAGTCGGTGTAGATGGTGTAGTGCTGCTAGAAGATTTTGAACCAGCTGAAAGAATGCCCATGGTGCGAGGAGTAACAACAGGTGTGTCCAGTCGAGCTTTGAGTTCAGAACTCATTCTTCCAGCTAACACACCTGTACTACTGGCAAGAGTGCCCTGCCTCCACAGAGACACGTCTTCATCAGAGTCTTCAGGTTCAATGCTGGATCAAAATGATAGGTACACATTTTATATCACTAGAGGGAAAAAAAAACTTGACATCAGGGCAAGTTAAAAAAATCCTAGTTTGGAAACTCAACCACACTGTATGGCTCTCCCGAATGAGTTTTGTATTGTCCATCCAGGACACTGTTGGAAAAGCATATGATGGGTAATGACCATTTTCTTACCGCAAATAGTTCCTTAATTTCTATATTAATTTCTACAGCTCACAAAGTAAAAATAAATAAAGCAAGAGACTCCCCAGAAACTGATGTTCCACATCTCAGATTTGGTTAACATAATGAGATTAACTCCATGATGAAGTCTTGCAATCAAGTTGATGGTTACTGAGCTGATGAAAAATTACCTGCTTGAATAAGACACACTATACACACACAAATGTCTGCCACTGAACCCTAATATCATGCCAGTCAAATCTGGTCCTGCATTGCACAGTATATAATTCTCAGATACTTTTTAATATTATTCTCCATTCATACCTCTATCTCCTAAGCACGATTTTGCTAGGAAGGCATTAGAGATCACTTGGAAGACCTAGGCATAGTAAGGAAAATAATATTCAAATGAACCTTAAGGATACAAGATGGGAGAGGAGGATAGGATTCACCTAGCTCAAGAAAGGGATCAGTGGTGTGCTCTTGTGAAGATGTTAATGAGTTCCATAAAATACTGGGAGTACCTTGACTACATGAAGAACTACCAGCTGCTCATGGTGAACCATGCATTAATTAAGGGCAAGCTATACCTTTCACATGACATACGTACCGTGAAATAGGAGTGACATTCCCATGTTTCACTGACTGAGCTCCATAATTCCATTCCTCCCTCTCAGACAGCAATGTTGGTCCATGCTTCTAAAAATAAGAAGCAAGGAGACAAATGGGTAAAAAGGAAATGACAAGTATCACATTAAATATTCTATAAAGTCACATAAATTTACCAGCTGCGGTACATTCCTAGCTATTATCTTGAGGCTTGTAGGTTGAACTGGCCCTCGTCTTGCAACAGAAGTCAACACAGGATCATGCAGAATGGGGGCTCGTACTGTGTTTCGCGGCACGGAATCGTACTCATCCATTGAGGGTGGTGAATCTTGAGGCATTGGATTCACCCATGTATAAAGGCTCCGTCGCTGCATAGGAGGAGCAAATAACGGTGGTAGAGGAAGTGATGTTCTATCATTACTCACTGTACGTCTCAAGACTGTTGATACTGTTGGTATCAGATTTACTGAAATATAATTTGTATACATAAGTACAGACATTTCAATTACAAGAAAACAAAACCACTAGACAAACAAAATCCAACAGTGTATGCTATGATACCTTTTCCAGTATCAATGTCAACAGCCATTTTTGAGACTGCCATTCCAAATCCTCGCTCACTGGAAGTGACTGTGCGGTCCAGCATTTTATTTCCATTACGTGGGGTTTGTCTCTTATTGGTGCTTAAACTGATTTGGCCGTTTCGGTTGGTACGCCTTGTTATGCCAGCTCCAACACGAGATAAATTAGAAATTGTAATACCCTGAAACACATATTTTATACAGTATACAAATATTGTATTACCTTGAGATAGTGACACATGAACAAACTGACAGAGCACGAAACTGGACATTATACTCAGTAACACATCACATATAACAAGATCACAATTACATATGCTTGCATTTACCAAAGCATAATATAGAGTACTTCATTTTTTATTTCTAAAACTAAAGTTTATAGTTTCTTAAGTCATATTTACACTTTCTACTACAAATCAAACAGCACATTTCACTATATCAGGAAGCCTGTAACATTACGTTTCTTAGAAATGGTAATAAAATTAAAATTATCATTTTTATACGTAACATATATTGTCTTATCAACTTTACCCTGTTTTCTCGCAGCTTGTCCAATTTCAAACGAGCATCGGTTTGCTTGGCAATTTCAGCCAACTTGTCCCTAGCATCTGTAAGCTTCTGACGATTCTTCTGTATTATTCGCAGTCGAGCATCGCCCACAGATCCTATTACGTTACCCCTTCGTCGTCCCTGAAGACCACCTCTTCTGTTGACATGGTTTATAGTAGTAAGACTCTGGCCACGACCACCAGACTCTACCCTCTTGAGCTGTTTCCTGTGCAAATTGAATAAGTTACGTTCTCCACACTACAGACCCAAATTACAGTACGTAAGTTACTGTTTCATACAGAAATAATTTCCTCAACGGTACATCTATATACAAGACTTTGAGAGGGGTGAAAGTGTACACCAAACAGATGACAATTTACACAAAGCAAATTTGACGTCTCCGTAAACAACAACCATTTTTTACAAATGCGGCATAATTTCACGTACCTTCCTCTTCCCCGAATGTTTGCAGTCTTCGAAAACTTCTTTTGAATTATGTCATCTAAACTAAGATCCATATTTGCCATGCCTAAGCAACCACAACCATTTACTGCAGTCACTGACAGCTTTTATCCGTGATCACTGCCTTATCTGTGGTCACTGTGTGGACACGTTGGACTGGCACACTCATGGATCGCACTACGGTAGGAGACAGTCTTGTCCTCGCTATTCTAATGTGGACCGGTGGTGGTCACAGCGCAAAACTCGGGAATGCTGTACATGAGTAAAGCTCACGGCTCATCTTTCGCTAAAAGTAATTTAGAGCTCTGAATGCGGACGACCGTATTTGAGGATTCTACAACACCACTCTAATAGAGATTTTGTTGGGCGACACCCGTCTCCTGTGATGCGACGTCTTATGGAATGATACATACCAGAGGATGGTATTCCTCATAGTGCTGTTTACTGCCACAGATCCTCGTTGCCCTTAGAATTCGTAATTCCCTGAGTTTTCTTGTCCACGTCATATGAATCGAAACAATGAAACTTTAATAGAGTTATGGTCCTCATATTCGACGCCATGGAAACCTCGGATCTCAAAAAATGTTAAAGTTCATTACGATCAACTTTCTACATAAAAATTTTATCTTTGAACCCACTACAGTAATTGCCCACTTAGAATCTAATGCAGCTAGAGAGAATAATTTCTCTTTAATCCTGATGTGTGTTTAAATTTATAAGTAACAATTTTGCAAACGTTTATGTTTGTTTTATATGTAAAATGAATAAGAAATAAACATACCAGTTACATAAACGCAACGTATTGCTGTACGGATTTGTCGCTATCGACGGATCATACATATGTGGTACACAACGGATCATCTATTGTGGGCACATTTTTCTCATCTGTGGTTCACACCATCCTAGATTACCATTCATATGTGGCGAAAACACCAGTATAGCAGCGACAACGCACATGGTGTATCAAAGTTCGGTGACACGTAGGAGCTGCTGCAACCTACCGTCCAGTAAAGAGAAATAAGGTGTAGTGATGGCTGCCAATTTTATTCTCGGCACATGGGAGGTAAATAAGTCTGTAAAGCCTTGTGTCAATAAACTGATTCGTTTTCTCGGTCGTAGTGTTATACGAAAAGAAAGCTTAAACGTGTGTACAGTGGTAGTTTTAACCTCGAGAAAAATGGCCAAGACGTGCTTGACTGTGTTGTAATTGACAATAGAATGGGCGTAGCGAGTTCATCTGCTGTCAAAATTGTGCAAAGTATATTATTCATAGCCAATAAGGAACAGTCAGATTGAGTAATGTTCTGTTTTAGGTTGTGGGTTGCAGTTCTCAGTCGGGTAATACAGAAAAGACCGGAATAGAGGGGTGAGTAAGGACCTGAGCAACAGCATAACATTCGGTAATAAAAATGTAAGTAGTTTTAAGTGCAGTATATTTAAAATATTTTAAAGTGTGCTGTAAAATTACTCCTAGGACATTGTTTTGCTTGGATGAAAGTGGTGATGTGATATGGACAGTGCCAGAAGAGACTGAAGCCATCCCACTCTTTAGCTGTGAAACGTATGAAATATACAGTACGTCTGTGTCGCAGGGGTTAGTTCTCAGTTTTGGAGCATATGCTGGACATCTCATCGAGTTCAGGGTGAGATAATGAAAAAGTTTTATTAGATTCAAAATTCTTAAAAACAGTTTATCCAAATAAATCATATTATTGATAAATTAGCAACATTCTAAGCTGAAGTAGTGCAAGTGTCAAATAAGAAAGCCGAGTTTTTAATATTTGTATGTAAAGACGCGGCAATAGGTATTTCTTTTGTGATACTGGATTGTTTTCAATTCTTCATTCAGCGTATCACCAAAAGACCCTTCTGCAAATGTAGGATTCATGAGTATACATGCTGTCATCATCATAGCTTATGTGTCATAATTTGTACCTTGAAAGTTCTGTAACATAAAATGGAAACTTTATTGATTGTGGGTTGCCAACATAGATGGTGACAGCTGAGTTATTGGTTGCCAGCATATATCAGAAATGTATCCAGGAAAGTTAGGCATAGTAAACCCATTTCCTTTGTCACTGTCTTTCTCTCTCTTTGACATCCATCTAACTTTGTAATGTGCCGTCCGTTGAGTCTCTGTTAGTAAGTAGACTTTGATGCTGCTGAATGTATGTCACTATGAAAAGCATAACTGTAAGCATCTATTTTCCATTGCTGATATGAAACTAAACATGATGGATTTCTTTTTTTTATGTATTAACTGTGACTTTAATTTTTGTGACTGTGTTGTGTTGGAAACCCCAGTGTAATCTGGTCTTCTGTGACCTGCATTTTGTTTTGTAAAATACTGTATTAAATTTACACAATTATTTATTGCTGTATCAGTCTACAGGGATACATTTTTCAACTGAAAGCTGTTAGGCCTCTGTGAGGTCATAGTGTCAGAAAAGGTCAGTTTATGAATGAGTTTGAAAAGTATCACATTTACAAAGAAAGAAAATTAGGAACACACATGATAGGGATACAGTCGATCAAAATTCCATATTTGGTGCCGTAACACAACTCGTTACAACCATCTACCAAAGTCCCCCCCACCCTCTTGCCTGCCATATCTCTCTCTCTCAGTGCTGATCTCTTTTCTACAGGAATACATTATGAACTGGCATTTACTTAGTAGCAGGAGCTCATGTATGAAAGACATCCTTCACCCAGAACATAAGTAGCAAGTCACACAAAATCATGACAGCTTATGTAGGTTCATAATGTGTTCTTATTCTCATCATACAGCCCTCTAAAGCTGTTATGACAACACCCTCTGGAAGGCAGACCACAAGAACACTACCATCAAACATACAGGAGAACTGCAACCAAAACTTCATAGCATAAATTGTAATAGATGTGTATTATTCCTACTGCTTGAGAAGGCTTGCACAGTCCGTATCTATGAAATATATATATAAATGAGCTCATACACTTAATCCGGTCTGTTTAAAAAGTACAGCTTTGTACATGCAACAAGGACCAGTTTTGCTCATATCACAAAAAATAATAAGAGTGGTCATAATTTGCCACTGACAGTAGTTGATATTTGGTGTTGTGAGCATCACAGTGCATTGTACATATCTGTAATGTTCAACAGCAAAAGGGAAGTCTATTTTAATGTTGACTTTAACATACAAGCATTTTATACTGTTGATACACAACATGTATAGATGTTTTTGTAAATAAACCAACTTGACGCACAAATTTTTTTACGTATGTTTATTTCTATTCTGTACATGTTTCAGGCAACCATATGCCCATCATCAGTAGAATTAACTGTATCAATGCGATACCTGTTATATGTCACTCTGTGTGGACGACCGTCTGGTATGCAGGTTGGGATGAACATCCACGCAGAGTGACATATGAGGTATCACATTGATACAGTTAATTCTCCTGATGATGGGCAAATGGTTGCCCAAAACATGTAGAGAATAGAAATAAATGTACATGAAAAATTTGTGCGTCATGTTGGTTTATTTACAAAGATTATACTAGGATGCACAGTCAACAAAGCATAAAATGTATAGAATTCTAAGTCTCACCACATCCAGGAATATAGAGGATACTGTAAATTGAATGAGGAAGCACGAGATCGCTGTCTGTGGAGAACTCACTAAGGAAGAGGCTATGGACCTATCATAACACAGATAACAGAATGAATGAAGTCTACACTGGAACACTTTTGATAAAAATTACCTTGTGAAGGTCAAAACTATAAGGGGTATGAGATCTCTTTCCTTGCAAATAAGAGTATGTAATCACCAACTCGTCCTGTATTGTATTTATTATATAAATTTGTGACCTGAAGGTGGCTTGATGGTTTTCAGTCAAAATGTGTCATTTTTGTAGATTGATACAGTTATATGTGATTGTATAACTGAAAGAAATGTTTTAATGTAATGTGGTTTGCTGAATTCTGTAACGTGTGAGAAGCAGTGAAGGCAGTAACAAAGGTATTCATTACACTTCCATGAGCATGTTCATTTAAGAATATTGCCTTGATTAAAAAATAATTGCATTTTGAGGTGTTAGTGTATAAAGAATTATCATTATTTAAGCCTAAGATGCGTGATATGTTTTGCTGTTCTTCTTTATTAGTGACATTTTGGTGCAATGCACACAGTTTAGCAAGATCAAGATTGTTCAGGTTTATAGCTTCTTAATCTCTGCAGCTGTGTCATGGGATGTCTCAGTGCATGCAGGCTTTGTGTGTGATACAGCTGCCATGCTTGGTGTGGTGACAAAAGAAAGACCCTGTATATAATTTAGATTAAGAGGTTAATTGGGAAAGCAGATAGTACAGGCATTGAAGATGGGCTGATGCATTCTGTTTTAAATTTTCCCACGTGCAAGGTCTTGCTGCTGCATTAATAACAGCCGTTATCTACTGTGTATGAATTCTGAAATAATATGGAATAATACATGTTTTGTAACAAGTGTGATGATAAATGATGTCATGTGTGGGCATGCTGCAGAGACTTAAATATGTGGTTGTCAGTTGTAAAATTTCTCCCTTACAGTAAACATGCATTGTTTATATTCATAAAGGTTGACCATCGAGAACCACAGGATATGATGGTATTAATGTGTGAAGGCTGGTGTCAGCTGCACTGTAAGCGAGTAGCTGCATCTGATCCAGAGCCTCCCATTGATTCGTCATTCTCTCTTCTGCCTGCACTGGAGGATGGTTACTTTTCTGATCTCTCAATTACAGCTAGCAACAGCAAACAGGTACAGGATAACAGATAATTTTTTGTATAATCATTATTGATAATTCAGAATCCATTACTGCTACAGGACCAATGGCTGTACAGCTCATCAAAACTTATAGAGTTCCAGAGTACACACAATGAATTAGTCATATATAAAATTAATTTCTATATATTTTAAACAATAATTAATCATTTATTAAAAATTAGTCAAGCAGTCATGAACGTAAAGTTATAAAAATGTACCTGAAGAAATACATAGAAAATTCTGTACATGTTGAAATAAATTTAAAATAGTGTCCTTCCCTTTGTATATAAGACAACTTAGAAAGCTTGTGTTGTGGATTTCTAAATTGACTTTATATTTAAGTTTTTAAAACTATTTAATAATTAATCTTTATTGTAGTTAAAGTATTCGTATACAGCATAAAAGGAATGTATATATAGAAAATTCATAAGAGCTATCTTGAATTGCTTAATATTACATGGTAACATTTATATTTGCACTGGAAAGTTATCTGTTATACACCTTGATGCCAATACAATAGGGTCCTTTTTGATAGATTGCTGAATGTGACAATGGCTGATAAAGATTGGAATTATTCCTAGTTATAATATAATATAATTCAGAGTTTTCCATAAGTAGACCTTTATTGTTGTCAACAAACATGGCTGAAGAAAATATGCATTGAGATGAGAGCAGTAAAATTTTTAGAATTTTGAATATAGTTCTCTCTCCATTTTTACTCTAATGATTCTTTTTTGTAATTTGAAAATATAATCACTATGTGTGGAATTTCAAAGGAAAATCAGTCCATAAGACATAATTGAGTGAAAAAAAGCATCATAAAATAATCATCATCATGTGATAAATATGGTTTAGTTCTTCTGGCTCAACTTAGGAGCAATATGAACTTGATTTTTTCAAGACAAATAGTTATTAGTAATTATGACTAGAAACTTCAGGTTAGAGGGATTTGATAGTAGTTGGTTGTTATATTCAATATTTATTTCATTGAGAGAGTAATTTTTAGATATCATTTGATCTGGGTGTGTAAATTGGGCTGCCACTCTAAGGGTATTAAAGGAAAAAATTTTGACAAGAATACCAGAAACTGTGGAGAAATTGAATATTGGGGAGTGTCATAATTTTAACCCGTAACTGGTATAGTAGGATAATTACGTCAAGAATAATCAGGTGGGTGGAATGTGTAGGATGTGTTAGGTGAAGAAATGTGTACAAAATATGGAGAAACTTGCATAATGGGGAGTTTCATAATTTACCCATAAGCTCATATGAAGGGGCAAATAAGTCAAGAAGATTAAGATGGGCAGAACGTATAGGTTGCAGCAGGGGAAGAAATGTGTAGAAGATGAGGATGGAAAACCACGTAAGATAACACTGTTTGGAGACACGGGCATGGATAGTAAGGCACAAATCAAATGGATCTTGAAGAAGTCACTCGTGAATATTTGAAGTGGCTCAGACGGGGGTGCACTGATGATGATGATGATCATTAACTTCAGCTTCCATAATGGAGTTTTTATTTATATTTATTTCTGTTTTATTAGATGAAAAACTGTCAGTTGCTCAAGGTTAACTCTGTACCAGAGCCGTAATTATGTAGTTAACATTTCATGGTTGGAAGACAGCCTCCTGTTCTGTTTCACTTCATATTACCAGTGTGGTTGTTGGAGACTGAATTGGCACAGTGCCAGATTTGAAAGCTGCAATTTCTTGATAGGTCTCAACAGTCTGTGGCCCTAGACCACTTACATGTTGGGCATTTTGACATAACAGTATCCCATTAAGGTCCTTGTTCTTCTGGGATGTTGCACAGCATAGGTTGGTAGTTTGTTACTGACATTTTTGGACAACCTATCAGTCCCACCTTCTGGGGTCAGGCAGTCTAAGAAGAATGCTGGGAACATTTACCTAAGTGTTCCTGGCTGCATAAAATCACAGCAGGGCACAGATCTCATTCACACTGTGGCAGAAGCCTGAAATCATGCATAGTATCCCAGTAAGTTAAGCAGGGATGCTGGATTGAAGCAATTGAAAAAAGAAAACAACATTTCTTCAGCTTTCTAAGTATTATGGTGGACAGGCCAGCAGATTTCTCTATGTAGAGGATGTTATTTTGTCAAATGTCACTTTTAGTAGATATATTGCAACATCAGCACTGAAAATATTAAAAAAAAATTCTGTCAGATTGTTTTCCTATTGTGTTGGTTTAAATAATATAGATTTCAGTGTGTACTGAATAAAGTCAAAAGCTAACACAGGCAGATTGGCACCAAGCTCTGCCACTGTATGATTGTGTTAATTGCTTGAATGGTTAGTTATGTAGTGAGATAATGCAACATGCCAGACGATATGTTGTAATGATGCTCTTTGTTTCAGTTTCCAGTGCATACTTGCATTCTTCGTTTGAGTGCTCCAGAGTTGGATTGGAGTCAGCAGCCTCCTCCTCTTTCAGGACTACCTGAAGATGTTCTTGGGACAATCCTTCACTTTCTGTATGCAGAATGTCTACCAGCAAATCTCGGGGAACAAACAGCACGGGACTGCATTGCAGCAGCTGCCAGCCTGCCTGGTTTAGAGAGGCTTGTTCGAATGTGTGAGCTGTATCTGAAGAACACGGCTCTGAAACAGCGTAGGTTTAACGTTTTTGTGCTCTATTTTTCAGTCAAATACTTCTTTGTTTATGAAATGGCTGAGAAATTACCCAGTTTTATGGAATACAGAGGTAGTATTGATGAAGGCTTTTCATCGGAGTCTGTACGGAGTCAACTGAATCCACTCTTTCTATGAGACCTGTTTTAATAGTATCCTGTCACATACACTTACGCCTTACATGGGGATTGTTTCCTTCTTCTGATGTTATATACCCAAAACTTTGTGCACACTTCTGATCTCATTTGTGCATACTACATGTTCCATCCATCTCAGCCTCCTTGATTAATCTCTATAACATTAGGTGAAGAATATGAGGTTCATTATAAAAGTTTTGAGACATGCAGTTGATCTTGTGGAACTCTTAGATCTGAATGCATAATTTGAAATACATGTCCCTTCGTGTATTTATCAGTATGGTTTTTCAGGACATTGATCCATCATAGCCATAGTTGTCTCTTAAGTTTTCAGAAATGAAGATGGGAGATAATTTCTTATGAAATGAAGAACACAGTTGGCAGCTGATTACAGGAGTGAATGAATAGAGTCTGTTTTATATAACATCTTAATTGAAGACTCGCTTGATGTAGGGTGTGGCATCAGACATGAATTCACAAGATCTGTTTGCTGCCTTACATAAAAGCTCTCACAAACCTGTAGAAAATTATGTAATTGAGAGTTTTGGCATTATGCTTCTGTTACAGAAATTATTGGCATTGTGTCAGATATGCATGCATGTGCCAGTCAGATCATAAAGCACTTCAGCACTAAGATGTCTCCTGGTGAACACTCTGCAGACAGCCTCAATTCTAACCCTGCCAAACTCTGTTTTGTTGTGAAGCAGTCAGTGAGGGAAGCCGCAGTAGGTGGGTATTTAAACATTTTGTGTGTAGAAAATCTTCATAATCCCATTTGTTAATATTTGCTTGACCTAACACAGTCTTCCTTTGCTCTTTTGGTATTCTAATATTCCCATTATGTCTCTCTTTTCTGGAAGTAACATAGTGTGTTCACCTGCATTTTGCTGTTGAACCTAGTTACAAGTCTTGGAAGTCACTAACTTCGGTCCATGTTTTTCTTAAAAGTAGGCAGTCTTATGATTGTCTGAGTGTTATTAGATATCTGGCACAGATAGTTGCGATTAGTGGGTGGTAGACAGAATTCACACAAAAGGAAATTATGTTGTTTGGAATTGTGATGCCAACTTTATGCTCACATAAGTTCCATTTGCGGACTAGAAAAATTTAAGCGCTTGATTTTTGTTGCGTGGAGAGTATATCACAAGTTTATCTGTGGACTTATTTTTCTAGCTGCAGTGAAGTTGCTGTTGCTATGTGACTTGTTCACAAAACGCAAAACTGAATTGTCTCACGAAGAGCGTCATGAGATTATTCGGTATGCAAAGTCTCGACTGCCCATCTTCATGAACCAGTTGCATAGGTTCCTTCAGGGAGTGAAATCTACCTTCAGTAGCATGTCCCCTAGTCAAAGACAAGAGGTTGCAACATACCTTGTGCCAGAAGTAAGTAGTAAGTATACCTAAGTCAGAAATAAAGGATGTAATATTTGCTTACAGGAGCTTTCAAATGAATGCATAACCATGTATCACATCTACTTTCAAATGTACATCAGTAACTTTGACATGAACAAAGAGATAAGTACTTTTATTTCACCAACACATGCACTTGCAAATCACACAATATCAGTGTTGATACATTAATTATTAAAAAGATAAACCACTAAAATTATTGGAAATCCAACATGTTTCGGTTTTCCATAAAACCATCTTCAGGGAGCCATTCGTGCCTGCTAAAGTTACTTATTGTCCGTTATTATTTTTCAAAGTATGCTGGCAGCATGTCGTGTTTTATTGTGATGGGTTCGGATTTCATGTTACTTGTTTTCCTTGTGTTGACTTCTTGTATCCGTGCGTGTCGTGCATGGTGAAATAAAAGTGAATTGAAGCAATATGCACAGTACAACAGTTTAAAAAAAAGAGATAAGGTGGTTGTAAGCAGTAGAGATATAAATTCTAGTTAGGATTAAGAACCATTTAGGCTTGTAGAGTGGGTCAGGCAGTAGGTCACTGGTCTCTGCCAACAAAGACTTGGGTTCAGTTCAAGGTTAGTTAGTCCATGTAGAATTTATGGTGGACAAAATGGCACTTGGATGGGCTTTTCTCCAATTACTTAAGTTTTCCCCATCAATATCACACCACCAGTGCTCCGTTTTCATCATTTATCTGGTGCCAACATATAATCGTAGCAGTTGACAGTATTGTTACATAATACACTTAAAAATAAAGATCCACACAAGAATGCATAAAGTTCAATATTTAGGCATGGGGCAAGACCTGAAGGTATAAGAGAAGAGTTCAGATTAAGAGTGTGTTATGCATGGATGATGAAAGGATTTCTGTGAGATTATGGAAAGGAGAAAATGTCAACTGACATTTGGGAGGCCAATGATAAGGTGAAGAGACCAAGCAAGGCAGATCTACAAAAGAGAATAAGGAAGTAATGGACACCAGTAGAAGACCAGTACATACAGTTACATGGGATGAGAAAAATGAATGGGAAAGGTTTATCACAAGATGACACCCTCCCCCACTGGAAATGTTACTGGGTGTACTGGATGGTGATGTTCATATTACTGCATGATTAGAATAGATGGGAGGACAGCACTCAAATGAGTATGATGAAATGTGTTAGGAAAATGTGAAGTGGTTTGGAGGTGAAGATCGCCCGCCATCTTCTTTGTTGTAATGCTTTTAGATGCATGGATCTACTCTGATTGTCAAAGTAACAGATTCCTGTAAAATGTAAGTACACATTTTGATGTTCAGGTGACCGTGCATAATGATAAATTCTTATAATAAAACCAACTAGATGCACTGATTTCTCAAATTTATTTTTGGAATAGAATTCTGCGTGTTTCGGACGACTCCACTGTCCATCATGAGGAGTTTTTCACTGCACACACAGCAAACCTGTATGGACAGAGGAACTGTCCGAAACATTTACAGTTCTATTCCAAAAATAAATTTGAGAAATTAGTGCACCTAGTTGGTTTTATTATAAGAGTAAGTACACATCTACTAGACTTCACAGCATCATGCCCCAAAAGATGGCAGTCTTCTTAGTCACTGTCCTGGAAACCTCAAATCTTGCATAGATTGAAGCATTTTTTTCAAGGGTAGTTTTTTTTGTACAGGCAATGAAACATGACTTTCCTTAAAAGTGGAATGTGTCAGTCAGTCACATAACTGTCAACTGCTTAAGGTAAACTTTGCGCCAAGGAGTTAGTCATAAACTGTATTAATGTGTAGCGTGTTTATATTTCACAGATTGAGACTATTCTGGATACAGTGTCAGCTCTTATTGTAGAAGTAAAATTAGCCTTGGAACAAATTATACTTGCTCATTCACCTTCAGAAGGTTGCAGGAGCCAGAAAGGAAATGTGGGAGAAGTTCTTGGCAAGTCCCTGAAAAATGTAAGTTACTGCAAATGTAATAAATTTTTTATGCACTGTACTCTGATATTACAGTAGCCTGGCACATTTTTAGAAGTTAAACATTGTAGATGTAATGATGTGTCGTCTTTCATGTGGGGTCAGTCTCGAGTAGCAGGGACAGAAGTGGAGCACTAAGCTGTATCAGTACTAATTCACAATTCCTCCTAGCTTCCTGATTGTTGCAGAAATAGTGGCTGAAATTAACTTACATGGCTGTTTTATGTGTCATTTATTCCAGTTTCATTTTTAGGTTCTCCATATAAGAGAGCTTAGCAGTCTTCGTGACTTCCATCAGAGAATAACTTTCAGCTTTGTTCAACTTTTACAAAAGAAGTGAGTAAAAGATGCTTTCAGTATAATGTATTGTGTATGAAAATGATAAGTGTGCTTTCTGTGGAGGGGTAGTTTCAGGCAATAGATAAGGATGAAATATAGTGAGACTGTGAAGGGATGTAATCATATATGCAGGACCATGTTATGTTTGGGAAAATATATTTTCTTTTCCTCTGTGTAACTCTTTTGCCATGAAGCCTAATATTTCAGCTTTGTATGGAACATTTAGTTTCATAAATCTACCAGTAAATAAATTAAAGTGCTATGACTCTGTTGACAGTTTAAGTCAGTGATGTGATGATATGAAGGAAGTGCATCTGTAATAATTTTGTAGAATGTTGGTGATAAAATTTTCTTTTCATTAGGGAGATTTTCAATGATATGACAAGTGCCAATAAAGTGCGATCAGTAGCACGAAACTTGGAGCAGCTGATAGCAGAATTACCAATCTTTTTATTACGACTGGAAGAGGTTACTGCTGCACTCGATGACAAACTGGAGTGGAAGGAGTTCAAATTCTACTTCAAAATAGGCACTTCAAAAGTGGTGAGTTCAGTCTGCCAGTTTCATGATCAGTTTTGTCTCATCTTTACATTGGCAGGGATTGTTGTAGAATAGTTGATCCATGTAAACAAAGCATGCTTATACCAGAGTGTCACATTTTGAAAGTCAGTGGTGGGCATTGGGAGTTGGTACATTCTTAATTATGGTTGTAATTTGAGACAGATGGTTAGGTTATGTAGATTGAGGTCTGAGTTGTGACACCATGCAGCCTTGTAGTTGACTATCAGTGTTTTAGATGACCTTGGTGCCACCAGCTTCACTCAGTGCAACCCTGAAGACATAGGCAAGAGTTTCTCCATGGATACTGAGGGCCGTTTCCCCAGGGTTGAAGTGGCCAGGGTATGAACCTGGTCATTAATCTGTAGCTAGTACCAAGGTTAAGAATGAGTGGAACTGTACCTTTTTTAACTTAGTAATAAACACATATGATTGTAGTATAACTTTCCAGTTCTGTTAATATGTGTAGCTAATTTTGTTGTTATCTTCATCACTACTTTACATTTGGGCAACAAACTGATGTAGCCCCATCAGTGAGGTTAGTGTGTTGTGCTTTCAGTCTGGAGTATTGCAGAAATTGACAACCCACAGCAGTACACTGCAGGATGTGTTGGTACAGCTGTGTGACCTAGTACAAAGGGAGACTTTCACACAGTCCCTTTTCAGTCTGGGACTCCTTGATCCAGCACAATATGGTGGTTCTACTGCTGAGAACAATCATACTGGCAAAGGCCACACCCACTCCACACCAAAGCAGCATGGATATAAAGTAAGATTTGACAGGAATAGTTCAGATAAGATTTCAGAAACTTGATAATTAGTAAATATAGCCAGGTATAAAGATATCTGGAAAGTTGTTAAGGGAAAAGGACGAAATCAAAAACCCTGCTTTCTTGTAGATTGCTAGTCCTACGTATCTGTTAGTATCCTATGTATCTATTAGTATTAGTATTAGTATTGTAATATCTCCCGAGATGGTACCCTGGCCTAACTGTACCTGTCTCGTGGGGACACTATTATTTAATGGGGTGCGGTTATTGCCGTCAGCGCCGAGGTCACTAACTTCTGTGCTGCCACCAGCCAGACTTACAACCAAATTTAAGCTGTCGAAAATCTGGCGAACTACTCCGCCACACAACAAAGTAAAATGCAAATTGCACTCATCTTTATATCTCACTTATCTGATCTTCCAGAGACATCAGTTAGTAGTTAACAGTACGTCAGTTATGTCGGTAAAATTTAGTAATTAACCCAAAAAGTTATTTAATAATAATTAAAAAAAATAAAAATATACAAACAACCATAATTCTACACTGTCACCATATAACAAAAGTTTAAATTTAGTAACTGTCTAAATACTTGTTTCACCTTCCTGTGTATAGTCCAAAGTACACCAGGAATTTAAAATAATTTTCTAAATAAATTTTCCTAAACAGTTGTTCACCAAAATTGCTCAACTCGTGTAAGTTCACTCAAACAGTTTTCTAATACGTTCAACGCAGCTTACCTTGAATACTCAGCAGAAGCCTGCATCCCGTATACATAATATATAATCTTCTTTAGTGTCAAAGTCAGAACATTCTTCACATTTACCAAACACATAAGTACTACCAAAATTTCCATGAGAATGAGGGCGTTTGCCTAGTTACAGTGGACTATATAAAGTAGAGCCACTGACACATCTAAAAAAAGTGCGTATCCTACAGTGCATTGCATTGTTTGCCACGGAGAAGTTCACTAAACGTTCATAAACTCCGCTACTTTACGGTAAAAGGAAATCAACAGCTAAGTTGCACATATTTGTGAGTGCAGTGCACTGCTCTTGTCAGCATTCACGAGCTTGTTGCATCTGTGCGCGACTAATTTCTAACTCAAATCGAAAGTACATTGTTCATTTATTACAGTATTATTGTTGTTTTATTTTACTTAAATGAAGAGCTTGTTACTTTAGTAAACAATCTGTTAATGTTCATTATGTTGGACCTTGATATTTTTACCTGCATGTTTCCAAGATCTGTTATCATAATTTCAGATTCAAAAACTAAAGGATGTAAATGTCCTTCCCACCTCAGAATTTCATGCATCAACCATGTTGTTATTACTGAGTCCAGGAAATTGAGAAGTATGGCAGTGGAGTGTCCTCGAGTGGTTTGGAAGTAGTAATTGAATACTCACAAACGCACGCAGAAGCAGTGTTTGATCTCAAAAGCATATTTTTTGTTTGTTTGTTTTTTCTTTTTTCCCCATTTGTAGGAAAGAATGTTGGCAAAAAATATGTAGGTATCAAGGTGTTTTAAAGTTCAGTATCAATAGAATATTCAGATAGTGTATTTGGAAAACACGTAATTGGTAGAAACATCATTTTGTAAACTGTTACTTGGTGTCTGTTTATCCAAGTGTTTGGGAAGATACATAAATAATGTTTTGAACACTGTTATTTGATGATGACCAGATATTGGCATATATGGAAAAATAACGGATTGTTGAAATCAGCATTTTGAAAATTCATGATTATTAATGTCCTTGTGTCAAAGTATTTTGGATAGTTGGTAAAATAAAGCATTCATTTGTATAATCTTCTGTTACCAGCCTTGGTGCTTAGAAGCATTTGGATATCTTTCTATCCTTGACAGCAGATTGGTTAGAGGGTTACCGTACCTGGTGTGGCTATAAAATAACTGGACTGAAGTTAGAACATTTTTTATTAAAAAAATTACACAGTAGAAATGTTGTCACCCTTAATGTACTCCCCTCCCTGATCCCTACACCGCCCCATGCGAATCTTCCACTGTTGGAAGCAGTGCTGCAGGTTGTCTTCTTATAGCTTATTCATGAGCTCCGTTGCTTTTGCCTTCACTGCATCTGCAGACTCAAACCTGGTTCCTTTTAATGCAGACTTGATCTTTGGAAATAAAAAAAAGTCCAATGGGGCTAGGTCAGGTGAGTATGGTGGATGTACCAACATGTTGATCTTGCGCTTCGTCAAAAACATCTTGACAGACAGGGCATTGTGTGCGGGCACGTTGTCTTTGTGAAGAACCCATGAGCTGTTCTTCCACATTTCAGGTCTCCTTTTTCTCACCCGTTCATGAAGGTTTGTCAAAACCTCCTTGTAGTAGACCTGGTTAACGGTCTGACCTTCAGGCACCCAATCCACGTGAACATTCCCTCGTACGTTGAAAAAACGATCATGTAAAATTTGGATTTGCTCTGCCATGCTTTCTTTTGCCTTGGTGAACTGGGGCTCTTCCAGTGCATGGATTGGTGTTTACTTTCTGGGTCATATTGAAAAAACCATGATACATCACATGTTATTACGTTCTGTAAAAAGTTTGGGTCTTTTCAGTGTTTTGAAGATTGTCAGCACAAATGTTCATTCGAATTTCCTTTTGTTCAGGAGTGAGGAGTTTCAGCACCATCTTTGAACACACTCTTTTCATGTTGAAATTGCTATGTAAAATCTGTCGAACAGTTTCATTGTCAATGTTAATTAACTCAGCAACTGCTCGAATGCTCAGGCGATGATTTTGTTGAACAATTTCACCGACTTTTTCAATGTTAGCATCTATTTTTGATGTGCTGGGACAACCGTGGCGTTGATTGTCTCCAATCTCTTCCCTTCCCTCTTTAAACCTCTTAAACCACTCAAAAACTTGAGTACGAGATAGACATTTATCACCATAAACTTTCTTCAACAAATCATACATTTCTATAGCGGATTTTCCAAGTTACACACAGAATTTCACATTGACGCATTGCTCCACGTTAACACTTAACATGATTCCGACAGGGAACAAGAACACGATCCACTTCAAGCGAAGGCCGCTGCTGTTTGCCACACGACCTTGAAACTGTAACCATGAATGGAGGGGAGAGTACAAGCCAATACCACACTCCGTTCACTGTTGCCAAGTTTACAGGGAAGCGGAAAAAAATTAAGTCTGGTTATTTTATAGCCACACCACTTACTCTTACTTTGATAGCTGTTTCCTTTGTGGGATCAGGGATTGTGACTTCAGTTTCCAGTCTGTTTGTCTTTACATGAAATAATGTAAATTGAATTTTATATGCATTTGTGCATGCTTGAGTGTGTGGGTGTAGGAGTACAAAAGAGTAAAATCTAGGATTGTAGTCTGCATAGGATTGGGAGCAAATAAGTCAAAAACTATCACAGTTTATTGTAATATGATTGTGTACAATTTCAGCTGAATTTGGTAGAGTCACTCTGTGTACCTCCAATGTCTCGGGCTAGTTTACTCTCCAAATCAGCCATTCAGCTTCTCAGGTCTGGCCAGGCCACAGATATGGTGTTTGAAGTGGTCACATTGCAAGGTTTGTATTTATTCTGAAGTTCTTTGTTTAAAAAAATTCTGTATTTGGGTAAATATGGTAATTGTGTGGTATTATGGGCTACATATCTTCATCTTTTATGTTTATGATCTTTTATCTCTTTGCTTCTAAAGATAGTAATATTTGCAACTGGTGGTATGTTATTGACCTACACTTCATTTGTTTTTCAGTAGTTTTTTAATATAACCATGTATATTCAGCTGCAGGTCATCCAGGTTTCATTTCTACCTCTTTCACCTCTGTTATCCATTGTTAAAGTGTCACTGGGTATTTTGATATTCTCTTAACTACAAATTTATATTTCTTTACATTATTTTATCCAAGTGCTGCCGGTCATTTCACCTGTACTGTGTGTATAAATCTGTCTTTTGTTTTCCAGATCTCAACAGATGCTTTAAAACACCCATTTAACAGCACATTTTTGTTAATTTTTTCAGAAGCTACAGATTGTGTGATTGACCATACCCAAGGACAGACAGTTGAGACTTTACCTGCTGAGCAGCATCAGGAAGCAGAGGAGGTTTGCAGCATACAGGCACATAGAGTTATTGTGGCGGCTCGTTGTGACTGGTTTCGACGTGCCCTTCTCTCCGGCATGAGAGAAGCTATTGACAGGTATCCAGATGCAATATGTATTGTTCTTGTGTTCCTTGAAAACACCTTGATACTGGGTGATGGAAAAGAAATGAAAATTTTTACTTTTATGTTCATGCTGTATATATTGAATAATAGATGTTTATTGTATACCAACATATGCACAAATAAGTGGTGTAAATTTATATTAAAATTACTCTGACATGTTTCGGTGTTAATACACCATCTTCAAGGAGTTTACAAGTTGTTTTAGCTAAACTTATGAATTATTAAGATGATAAAATACAATATAGCAGTGTGTTGTTATGATAAAATCTTGGTAAATGCGGCTGCATATGTAATTCCTGGTTAGGTGTGAGTGTGTGGTGTGGAGTTCAGATTCCTGTTTACTCTGCACCACACGCGCGCACACACACACACACACAC
>Ga0131853_10001589_pt1 | contig 40590 bp, 33 predicted proteins | sample TergutLab28metaG_FD_92764 | JGI IMG/M metagenome (GOLD analysis project Ga0131853, IMG submission 92764) | Labiotermes labralis P1 segment gut microbial communities from Petit-Saut dam, French Guiana - Lab288 P1 (version 2) (version 2) | ecosystem: Host-associated > Arthropoda: Insects >...
CATGTCATCCCGAAAAGTGCAAGTTCTGCCAAGGGGTCAGGGACATCTGCTTTCTCTTGACATTTTCTCCGTTTCATGATACTATGCTTTCGGTCAATCCGGGGCATTAGCGCAGTTGGTAGCGCACCACACTGGCAGTGTGGGGGTCAGCGGTTCAAATCCGCTATGCTCCACCACGAATATGTCAAGCCCAGACAAAAATTTTTGTCTGGGCTTGACATTTGCGTCCTTGCAACACCTAGCCGTCATTAAGCAATAAACAAAAACCATTGCTTTTCATCAGCTTTTGACCTATAATTGTGCTATACAATAGTCGGAGGGTATCATCATGTTGTTTGATCGGGAGTTCATCAGCAAGTTAGGCACCAAGAGCCTCAGCAAAGATACTACGAAAACCAAGGAGCGCGTCAACGCCGCATGGAAGAGTTCCGACAAGAAAAAGCAACAAGAAGTTCTTGATCTAGCGGACGTTAAGTACGCCATAGCCTACAGGGTTCGCAGTGTAGGCACCATCACTACCAAAATGACGATTGCTTATTCACAGGCTCTTGGTCTTGATCCGTATTACTTGATTGGTGCTATCGATGAGAACACAGGTTACTCGTATGCCGCCGCCAAGAAGTTGTTAATGGAAATTGGCGCGGGTAAACTTGTTAAGGCGTTTGAAAAAGCATATACGCCTCCAAAAGAAGATTCGCCACCTGTTGAAGAATCGCCCGCAGAAAATATACCCGCCCCAGAAGAAGTGGAAGAATTATCCACGCAGGGAGCCACACAAAAGCTGACCGAGGAAGATATGATGACACTACTAAAGGGACTTGTCATCAGGGCTGGCACAGGCAAACCGAAAGCCATTGCGGATATGCTAAAAATAACTGAGATTTTGTTGGGATAAAAAGTCAAATAAATTGAATGCGACGAAGCCCGCGCCAAAAATTAGCGTGGGCTTTGCCTTTTTAATCACAAGTTTGGATGTGTTTCGCGTCAAGGGTAGCACTCCCTGCCTTGAATGTATCAGCGTCTATCTCACCGCGGATAAATCTTTCGTAGAGTGTGCGTTTTGCGCTCTCCGCCTGCGCTCGTTGCTCTAAATGATAGGGGGCTATCTGTGTCTTGACATCCGTGTTCTTGTGCGCTTGACCGCTCACGCTGGCCGACTTTCGTGTTCCGGGTTTCCGCTTGCGTCGCAGTTTCTTCTTGCGGATTATCCTCTCTCGCACAGTCTCAAACACAGCCTTATCCACAATCGCCGGGTGATGGTCGGGAATCCGTATCCACTCGGACTCATCAACCGGCACAGTTCTTCCACTGCCAACGTCCACGCACCGTGTCTTTCCGGCGATGTATGTGCCTATGTATTGCTCGTCACGAAGTATGGAAAAGATGTGCGATGCTTTCCACAAGCACGAAGGATCAGCAGTGCGCCGCTTGTGCTCTCCCGGTGTGGAGTGCTTTTCTTCATGAAGCCGAGTGGCGATCTCCGTTAGACTGTGCCCACCGTTATACATCTCGAAAATCAGACGCACAATCTCGGCGGCGGGTTCGTCTATTTCCAGACGGCCATCTACTTTTTTGAACCCAAACGCACAATTTTTAATGACATACTCACCGCGTAGCGCCCTTGCACGTTTCGCAGATTTTATCTTCTGTGATAAGTCTCGGCTGTATTGCTCGTGAACCAAGAGTTTGAAGGACACCTCAAGACCGCCTGTGCCGCCCTCATGTTCAGCGGAATCGAATCCATCTGAAATTGAGATAAAGCGTACCCGGTACAAGGGAAATATGCGCTCAATATAGTAGCCTGTTTCAATGATATTGCGTCCCAAGCGGGAAAAATCTTTGACCACAATACAGTTGACACGCCCCAAGCGCACAAGCTCTAAAAGTTCCTGTACGGCGGATCGCTCGAAATTCATACCGCTGTGACCGTTGTCTACAAACTCCAAGACTTCCACGCCGGGACTATCCATCTTGTCGATGTGCCCATCGAGCATGAGCCGCTGATTCTCTACGCTGAGACTGTCTGTTTTCGCATCTTCGATGGAGAGCCGAATATATTTTGCAATCACGTATTCAGCCAACTCTAGCCACCTCCCCAAGTTCATCACGGAATCGGAACAGCACATCAAAGCTCTTATTGGGATACACGCGGATTTCCTCGATCAACCTGTCCATAAGGGCGGCGGTCAGCTTATCGTCCGAAAGCGTCGCAGAAGCTGCATCGGCGACATCGTGATATTCGGATACACGGGCTTTCGCATCATAGCGGCGGTTGCGGATTTCATCTGCCTTATCTGACAGCATTTTGACTTTTGCTTCATAGTCCGCCTTCATTTGGACAAACTCTGCCTGTGTAATCAGCTTGCTGACCATGCTTTCATACAGACTTCTAAGCATACGTCCGTCTTTGTCCAAGCCTTGATTGATCTCACGTAATTCAGCATCGTCGCTATCGGAGAGATTGCGCTCCAGCCAGAGATACTTGCCAAAAATGGCTTCTGACTGTTTGTGGAGTATTGTCATGATCTGGATTTTCAGATCAATCTCCTTAACCGACACAACGGTGCAGGCTTTTTTTCCATACTTCGCTTGCGATTCGCAACGGAACCAGTATGTTCCATCCGAGTTCTGCCGCTTTCTGTGCATGGGGTAGCCGCACTTATGGCACAGTATTTTACCTGTGAACACATTTTTCGTATACGGAGTGCTGGTCTGCTTTATCTCCATTGCCCTGCCATACACGGTTTGCCGCAACGCTTGAACACGGTCGAATATATCGAGACTGACAATCGGCTCATGTGTATTCGGCACACATACCCACTCAGAAGGGTCAACTTGAATCTGCTTCCCATTCACTTTGCGGGTTTTCCCTTGTACCATATCTCCGACATAAACTCTGTCTAAGAGAATCTTTCTGACGGCCTGTGCTTTCCAGTAGGCAGTGCCGCGTAGTTTCTTATTGGTGTGGAAGCCTTGGTCGAAATTATGGTGTGCAGGTGTCGGAGTGCCCTCATCAGTTAATCTCCGTGCGATCTCATATGTGTTTGCTCCGGTGGATGCCCAATCGAATATCTGCTGCACAGTCGGTGCTGTGTCTGGATCAGGTATCAGCTTGCGGCAATCATCCGGTGACTTCTTGAAGCCATACGGTGCAAGCCGACCGACGAACCGCCCGCTTGCAATATTCTGACGCTGAACCGCACGGCACTTGCGAGATATATCAAGTGCATAGCTCTCATTGATGAGGTTCTTTAGCGGTAGCAAAATCCCGCCGTCACTTTCCATGCTGTCGTAAGAATCCGTGACGGCGATGACACGCACTCCGAGCTTCGGGAGGTGCTTTTCGAGGTAATACCCTGTGTCAATCGCATTGCGCCCGAATCGGGACAGGTCTTTAATTATAATGCAGTTGATCTTGCCGCACTCAATGTCAGACAGCATCTTCTGAAATCCCGGACGATCAAATCTCGTACCTGTTAGATTATCGTCCATGTAAACATCCACGATGCGAATGTCAGGAGCCGTAGCCACAAAATTTTCAATGATATTGCGCTGTGTTTCCAGTGAATCACCGCGCTTCTTTTTGTCGTCACCGGAAAGACGCACATATGCGGCGGCGTTGTAACATGCAGGCTCCGAGGTTGGTTCGGGAACTGCGGTGATATCTACAAGGTGCTTTCTACTTTTCCTCGCCATGTCACGCCACCCCTCTCTGGAGAAACGCGAGTGCTTTCTCGTATTCAGCTTGATAATTGAAGGTGATTTCCAGCTTGGTCTTGCTCATAATGCGGATGCTCTGGATGAGACTAATCACCATGCGACGGTCAAGTTCCAAGAGACCATCAAAACGCTTGAAATGCTCCATCCATCGTAGGCGTTCGCCTTTACCGGCAAGGACGTCTTCGTGCTTTTGCTGGAGCATATCAATCGCACTATGTAGCCTCGTTTCCTCGGCGATATAGTTTGCTTTGAGCGTCTTATAGTCCTCTTTTGAGATTAGACCACTGACCATATTTTCATAGAGCGTAGATTTGGGTTGTATCAGCGTACTCAACTGACGCTCATTCTCTGCGATATGTGTGAGATATTGCACCGTAATCGCTTGGGCGGCGCGCCTACCATCACCCTCCGCCAGAATCGCGTCAATCGAGGCCACGTTGGAAATGTGCGCTTTCAGACTGTCTAGGATACAGTCATGCACGGCTGTTTCTTTCAAGTTCACGGCGTTGGTACATCCATGCCGCTTCGTTGTGGGACAGTAGTAATAGTGGTACTTTTTGTTCTTATACGGTACGGATTTGCGTGTCATACGCGCCCCGCAAGAACCACAGATTAGGATGCCGGAAAGCAGGTATACGCTCTCACCACCCGGCGCTGTGCGCGTGTCGAGTCGCATGATACGTTGGGCTAGATCGAAATCTCGTAGCGGAATAATGTGCTCATGCGCATTCTCCGTGCGTTTCCACTCGTTTGTGGGTTTTTGGATCAAGTCCTGTACTTTGTAGTTAAGCGTACTCTGCCGCCCCTGAATGAGCGTGCCCGTGTACGTTTCATCTTGTAATATACGGATAATCGTAACCGCACTCCACTTCGCGCCGTCCTTGTCAGCATAGCCGCCTTTAGGATGTGGCAAGCCTTTGGCCTTTTTGTATGCCAGCGGAGAGAGTGCGCCCAGTTTGTTCAAGGTGTCCGCGATCTTCAAGGCACTCATGCCGTCAATCTTCATGCGGAATATGTCCTGTACGATGGCGGCAGGATGTTCGTCAATCACAAGCTGATTGCGGTTATCCTCTGCTTTCCGATACCCATAGATGGGGCAGGCACCGACAAAATCGCCATTATCGCGTTTCGCGTTGAGCGCAGTGCGAGTTTTGATGGATATATCCCGGCAATAGGAATCGTTGACGAGCGTCTTTACGGAAACAACAAGGTCATCGCTGTTATCGGTGAGTGTGTCGATGTTATCGCCGAGGGCAATGAATCTCACGCCGTAGCCGGGGAGGATACGCCTTAAATAGCGACCCGTTTCGATATACTCGCGCCCGAATCGAGAGAGGTCTTTTACAATCACACAATCAATTATTCCGTTCTCGATGTCCGTCATCATCTGCTTAAATGCTGGACGATCAAAGACGATGCCCGAAACGCCATCATCTACATACTCAGAGACCACTTCGATCTCCGGGTGATCTTTCAAAAAGGCATCAATGATCTTGCGCTGATTTCCTACACTGTCACTTTCTTTTGCGTGTTCATCCGCGTGGGACAAGCGGATGTATTTTGCTGCTTTGTAGCTTGTTTTGCTCATGACAAACGCACCTCCAAATTTGATTTCCCAAACTTCCCGAAAATCAAGGGGTGCGAGCTGGCGTTATTCAAGTGCTCTTTTTCGTCCACCATTGTAACGCCGCATTTCGGGAAAGTCGAGTTTGTCGTTTGATATTTAAGTCATGATCTGTTCTAAACATTCCTCTAAGGTGGAGCCGCCCGCAGGAAAGCGGGTTGTTACAATAAAATCTCCACATCTAAATTGGTGCGGATTCCTTATCTGTCTGATGAACTCGGCGATTCTTTCTTGCTTTGGCAAGGATTTATCTACCGAAACCGTGCGGATGTCCACCAGTTCTGCGGCATTTATATTTTCACGCATAAGCGTTTTCCTCCGTTCGCACATAATACGACCGCTTATTCCCAAGTTGGGAATAAGCGGTCAGACCAAAACTACTCAAAGTAGTCAGGTGATTTTTTCACCCGCATAAAGCCATCCACCGTGCTTATATCATCAGTTACATAACAGTCCGGCAGAGCCTTTAACACACGCGCCCGATATGTACCGGAACTGTTCACACGGCTATCAAGTATTGCCACAGCCCCGGTGTCGTCCTCAGTGCGGATAAGTCGCCCGAAACCCTGTTTGAGCTTGATAAGCATCTCCGGCACGATAACGCGCTCTTTGTATTCGTCCATATTGTCATACAATGTCTGCTCATATTCGCCGATTGGATCGGGCACGGCGAAGGGCAACTTGACAATGATAAGCATAGAGAGTGCGTCACCGGGGATGTCGATGCCCTCCCACAATGCGCCCGCCGCGAATAGGACGCCTTTTTTGTTTTGCCTGAAGCGATCAATCTCCCGAATGCCGCCCTTGTCAAGTCGGAACATGGGAAAAGGAATGTTACGCTCCGTAAGATACTCCCATACCATATCCATCGCCTTATAGCTCGTAAAGAGTACGGCGGCGTGACCGTGGGATGCTACAACCAATTTTTCAACCTCTTCCGCAATGGTAACGATATAGCTCCTATTCCGCTGATCAGGGAAGGGCATCATTTCGCTGATGTACAGCAGGGCATTCTCGTAATAATCGAAGGGGGACGGCTTGCTTGTTTCCGTGAGGCGGCTTTGGCTGACGCGCTCTATGCCGAGACTTCGCTTGATGTGGGAGAAATCACCCGCTGCGGAGAGTGTGCCGGAGGTGAGGATGGCCGGGATGCCGCGGCTCCATAGATCATCATACAATCTTTCATTGAGGTCTTTGGGGATGGCGCAAAGCAGTGTCGCGCGCTCCGTGCCAGGGCTTGTGCTTTGGTTCGGTGTTTCGAGCCAGCAGATAAGACTTCCGTGCTCTGAAAGAGCGGCGGCCTGCTTGTGGATTTGTTTCAGTTCCCAGATAATGTGCGCTCTGCGCCCTTCGCTGTTCCCGACAGCGATTTCGGAATCTAGTAAATCCATGAGACTTTCCGAAAGTTCGCAGACATTCCGTATGTGTCCGGCAGCGTATATATCTATTTCAGCGGTCAGGCGGTTCGATTCTTCTTCGCTTTTTTCGCAAATGGCACTTGCAAGCAATCTGTGGAACAGGCGATTGCTTTCGGTAGCGAGCTTTCGCGCCGTTTTTCGAGCGAGTTTCATGGCGGCTCCATGTTTGAGATTCAGTTCAAACACGCTGTCCTTGATCTCCGGCAGGGTACGGCTGGATAGCTCCATGCCATACATAGACCGCGCCGCTTGCAGAAATTTGTGCGCCTCGTCGATGATGACGCTCTGATAGTTCGGGATCAGCGGACGCTGTTCGTCGGCGCGGCGCAAAGTGTCAGCCAGCAAATAATTATGGTTGCAGACTTGAATGTCTATCGTAGACGACCCCGCCTGTTCTCGGAAACGGATATACCGGCAACCCTCCCGATGGGGGCAATGCTTGTCACAACGATCCGGCACGGAGATTTTACGTTTCACATAAGGGGTCAGCCCCTCGATTTCGGCAAGGTCGATCTCCGCGTTGGGCTTTAGCAATCCTTCAAGGAGTTTCTTCGTCTTGGGATTCTGCTCGAATAAAACCTGTGCCTTCAACTTGCGCTTACATATGTAATGTTCGCGCCCTTTGCGCATCACGGCGGTCAGCGTGGTCTTGATGATCCCATGCCGCATAAGGATGTCAGAGAGTGCCGGTATATAGTCCGTAATGATTGCCTTTTGAAGCGCGATGCTTGACGTGGCGATGACGATAGGCATATTCGCCATCTCGACATAGGGCGATCCGGTGTAAAAGCTCATGTTCCAATATCCGTTGAGCCTGCCGCGCTTAGCAAGAATCGCGGGGACAAGATAAGCCAATGTCTTGCCGGTACCGACCTCCGCTTCCGCGAGAGAGACACCGCGGCGGTTGATGGTTTCTAAGATATGTTCCGCCAGAGATACTTGTGCGTGGCGGAGCCTGTAGCCATGTTGAGGGAGAATGTTATTGAATATGGCGTTTAGGACTCGCTTGCACTTGCGCAAATCCATCTGTTCGCCAAACACGCTGTCCACTTCAAGCACACCCGCGCCTGCAACATTCGAGCTACGTATTTGCTCGACCATCGCCTCCACGCCGGAGGTGGTGAGCGGTGTCTTGCGGCGGCTGATAACCTCAGATTTTCCGGTTTTCAGATTAGCAGCAGTATAGATATAGCTTTTGCCGGTGTCCCGCTCCAAAAGGACGCAGCCGTAAGCGGTGAGTAGCGCTTCGCCTTTCATTGATAATTTGATAGGCAGAGTATCTGGAATCGTTCGAGATATTTCACGTTTAATGTTTAGCATTTTAATCGTATTCCTTTTTTAGATTACCTTGACCGCTTTGTGGTACGGCGCAGAGTTGCTTGTCTGCGCCGCAGTAGCAAAGCCGTCAAAGTTGACGGTAAGAATAAATCTTGTTTGCTTTGTCGTCCCATTTTCCTCAATACCCGGACGCCGGGGAAACAACGGGCTGCGGTTCTCACCACACACGGAAGCTCCCGCGAATCTATCCCAACTCGCACGACGCTTCCCCGAATCGCGCCTCCGCGCTGTTCGGCCCCAGTTCTCTTGGGGGAGTACCATTATCACCGCCGCGCCTTTTGTCTGCCCGGTCGCTGTCATAGCGTCATAGGGGCGCTCGCGTCCGTTATGGACGGTCGTGGCGCACAGCGCGGCGGTTATTGTACCCGTAGTTCCGATATGACCGGCTCAAAAGCCCCGGTATTTTTCAAAGTGCGGAGAGTGGATTATTCGTCCTCTCACCCAACGCACTTTTGGAGGCGTTTTGAGGGGGTATTTTTCAGCCGCTGACCAAAACTTTCTTTATTTTCTTCTCAGCAGCCTGCAAACTCTCGTAAATGCTCTTTTGATTTGCGCCTTCCTGCTCTGCAATCTCCCATGTTGAAAACCCATCAACGTGGTACATCAGATACCGCCGCCGTTGGGTCTCGGTCAGCTTGTCTAGTACAAGGCGCATCGTTTCCAAACGCTGTTCGTGCCGCTCAGCTTCTTCCCCGGCGATAATTGCGCCGATAAATAATTCCTCCGGTGACGGCGCATGACAAAGACCGGCTTCGTCTAAGCCGTCGAAGACCGTGTTCCGCTTGGTCTGCGCGTTCTCCGCACGGTCGCGCTCGAAATAGTCGGCATCCGATAGTTCTTTTAGGGCTTGGAAGTCCACCTCGGACTTGTCGGGATTCTCGGCGAGGTAGTCTGCAAGCGTGATTTCCACAATGCAGTCTGCAAAGCGGTACACGATACCCACGCTGTATTTGTTCAGCGCGTAGTCGCTGTTGGTGAAGTGTTTCATTAACTTTTCCTCCGTTCGATTTTTTGAAGTGGGTTCAAAATCGAATGGAGGACGGCGGTGATCGGCAGCGCGGCCGCCGCCAATAGAAAAAGGTTACTGCTTTCATCGGATTCCCCTCTCGGGAGTCCGCGAAGGCGGCAACCTTGTATGCCAATGCAAATAAAAAAGTCCGACAGGAGGGCAACACAAAAGTTGCCGCCTGTCGGACCCGCCAAACATTGTGACTGCTAGACAGTCGTGTGAACTCGGCACGGCTGTGTCTAAGCACAGCGAGTGAATGATACCTGTCCACCTGTTTCGGTCTTACTCGAAGCGAGCGTTAGCCATTATCCGCAAAGTCAAAGCCGTTGTCAGGGCACTTTTCGGCTGCCGCCCCCAGCACGATTGCCGGGTAGGGGCGCACCAAACATTCCAAGCGCTTGTTTCAGATTCCGTCCTAATTTGCTTAACTGCCTTTTGAGCAGTTGGCCAGTCGCTATTCAGTTTTGGTAGTGCAAAATACTATCCGGCTAAGTAGATAATCCCCACTTTCTCATAGCATTTATGACAATTCCTATATTCATGACAGCTTGCCCGCTCTCTCTTTCCAAAGCGGATGAGGTCAAGCCGTCTGTGAACGCTAACAGTCAGTAGCAATTTCCCACAGTAAGGACACTTGATTTCTTTCTGCCGTTCTTCGTTTTTCCTAGATTGTCCTTTCACCTTGCGATAAGCCACAATAGGCCCAAACTCAGGGGCATAGCCGTATACGGCTATCGCAAATAAGATTTCTTCGTGGTTTTTAATTACCATGCTGCGAACCTCCTAAACTGCAAATCAGCTCGTCAAATGACGAGCGCAGGGACGTGAAAAATCCCACATTTCTCAAGCGTAATATCTACCCTTGTTGCCGATGGCATTCAACTTCTCCAAGCGAATCAATGCCGCCCGTTTGGATACGCCGAAAATCTTTGCGATATATTCCGGCAATTGTTGGGCATAGCAGTCATCCATAGGGCTTGCTCCACGGACAACGCGCCGTGGCTTTTCATCATAGAACGCAAAGAAGTCTCTAAACGCGATTCTAAGAGCCGGACGATTCATCAAAATTGCAGATGCAAGGAAGTCCGCTTGTCGCTCCATCCGCTCTATATCGTTACGCTCTTTGTTGGAGCGGCTGTAATCAACACGCCCCTCTTTGGCGGCGATAAACTGGTTCTCATAAATGCCCGCAGGCCCGAAAGGGTTGTCTACCGCAAAGGCTTTCCGGTGCAGCAGCCAATGTGACCCCTCATGTAGCATCGTAAAGCGTAACCGTGGTACATTGCGCTTTGTGTTGAGGGATGGGTCAAGAATGATTGTGCCTGTAGTGACGTGTATTTTCTCTGTTTGCCCTGTATACTCGCACATGACATCAACCATGCCGTCATTAAACGCAGTTATGCCGAGCACGTTGCGGTTTAGGCATATACGGCGATAGTCTACGGAGAGACACAGATAGTATTCAATAAAGCTATCCACATCTAAAACGCCGGGGGATTTCAGTTGTTCCGGCATAAAATCCCTCACAAGTGCCACCGCATAGGAATCAAGGGCATCGTTTGTTATATAGGGTATTTGCGAAAATGAGTAAGATGTTTTCAGTTCAAGCATCTGCTGCTACTCCTTCCCTTCAAGCTCTTTGGCAAATCTCGCCCAATCCTCATCACTGGCTTTGTTCTTTGCCACCCGAAGGGCGATGCGGGCTGGTTCACTGTCTTTGATATACTCCGTCAAATCGGGCGGTGCTGCTGACCGGGCTTTCCCGGCAAGGTCATACAGGGTCAGCTTGTCCTCGTCGCCAAGATTCAAAATGCTAATGGCTTTGTTGAGAAACTCAAGGTCTAGGGGCGGTCGTCGCCCTGATTCAATATCGCAGTAATGCCCCACTGCCATATCTATTTTCTCTGCCATTGCCCGCACAGGGATTTCTCGCTCGTGACGCTTTGATTTCAAAAAGGCACCAAATATCTGCTTGTCGTTCATAAAGCACCACCAGTCTGTTGTTCGTTCGACGTTTGCCGAACGCATGGGGTTAATTTTTGCGGCGTGCCCGCCGCAAAGTTGCGTTTGCTTTTTCAATTTTCTTATATTTTATCACAAGAGGTGTCCAATTGTACGGACTATGCTTTGTCATGCACATATTTTTTTGTATTTTCCGCAAGTAAGGTCACCATAGATTCCCGCAAGCTGGTTGGCGCAACGATTTCAGCCTTATCACCGAACTGGAATATCCAACTCAAAAAGACAGGGCTATTGGAAACATCGACCGTGATCTCAAACTGCTCGTCATTTTTACGGAGCAGAAGATCAACACCGAACTTATCCAGCACGATATTGACCAGACTTACATCAAAGCGCAAGGTAGTTGTCACAAGCTCACCGCCGTACATGCCGAATACTTGCTTGGTATGCTCTGCGACATTGAACTGCTTTTCGTTAATCGGATCGGCATCCTCATCACAGATTTCAACATCACTCATGCGATCCACGCGATAATGTGCAAAGCCATCATACTTGGCGCTGTAGCAGATCAAATAATACTTATCATCGTTCCAGCAAAGAGCTACCGGCGTTTGACAGTAGCGCTCTCCGTCTTTACGATAAACACGGGTCTTGCCAGCATCATAATCGAAATATTTGAAATGGATTTTCCACTGACCGTTTATGGCCTCATGGATTGCGTCAATGCTGTAATAGATATTTTCGTTTAACGGTTTGACCCGCTCCGTCATGACGACTTGCCGTTTGAGTTCCTTCGCCTGATGAACACTGGCGAGATCGGAGAGCTTTTTGATTAACTCGCTACTCTTTTTGGCAGTGATAAAGCGGGAGGACTGCACGGCATCTACAAGCAACTTTAGTTCCGGCAACTCAAATTGACGCGCTCCAATGTAGTAGCCGACTGACTTGGACTTCTTGACTTCTATGTTCAGCCCATACCGGCGCAGAAGCTCCATATCCGTATAAAGAGATTTCCGCTCTGCCTTGATGTCGTACTCGGCCAAAGCGGAAATAAGGTCAGGAATTGCAAGCGTGTGGTTGTCGTCAGTTCGTTCGAGAAGGATTTTCATGAGGTGCAGTAACTTCATACGTTGGTTTGGTGAACTTGGCATGGCAGGTTCTCCCTTTTATGGATGCTATTCAACCGCCAACAAAAACGATTTCAAAATATCCTCGGCATATTTGCGCTTTTCAGGTTTGCACGAATTTAGCATCAAGATCAGTGGCTCGACATCTTTATCTGGTGTTTCCCCGAACATGATGTAGTCTATCGACAACTTCAAAATGGAAGAAATCTTGGCAAGCGTCTGGAGAGACATTCCCTTCGCTCCGATTTCAATATCCCGGCAAAAGTTTGTGGAGACTGAAAGCTGTTCGGCAAGATAGTCCCTCGTGTAGCCGAGAAATTCACGTTGTATGCGTATTCTATTCCCTATTGCTTTGAAGTCAAGCTCTTTTTCCATAAGATATACCACCCTTTGTTGCATATTGTACATCTTACAGTTTGACTTGCACAGCAACAAAAGGGCTTGACCTGTTACATCTTTCGGGCTATAATATCAACATCCAGCAGGCTTTGATTTTCGGACAAAAGAAAAAAACAGCCCTCTTGGACTGTATTGTCATGACACAAAAATTTCGTCAAGTATTATCCTTGACGAATGGCATTCTATCGCTTATTTAGACATCACTAGGCATTATTTTACATATTGTTTTCAAAAGTGTCAATAGAAAACGGGGGGGAAATTTCCGTTTGCACAGGAAGCACACAAACTTTGTCCGTGGCTATAGATTCCTTGCTATCAATTGCCGCTGATTCACTTTGGATTCTTATTTTTATAGCCGTCAAAAATCTGGTCAGATATAGCCGAAAAGTGATTCCTTGGATATGGGAGATATCATTTGGATAGCTCGTATTGAGGAGGAGAAGATTATGCCAAGAACAGGACGCAACATCTATAAAAGGAAAGATGGTCGCTGGGAAGGACGATATCTCAGAGACCGTGATGTGAACGGGAAAATAATCTATGGATACGTTTACTCAAAAACCTGTGCCGGAGTAAAGGATCAGCTAGCTTCCGCACTGGAAAAGCCCCCCAAGAAAGCGTTGAGCGCGGGAATCGTATCTGAGACGGCTGATCAATGGCTGTCAGTAATGGCACTTCGGGTTAAGCCGTCAACACTGGTTAGCTACGAAGCAGTGGTCAGGCTTCACATTCTACCCCAGCTTGGGCAGGTAGCACTCGCGAAACTTACTGCCGTAGCAATCAGCGAGTTTGCGTTGGGGAAACTCCAAAACGGTCGAAAAGATGGTGGCGAGCTTGCGCCAAAGACGGTACGCGACATTCTCTCGGTCTTAAAAGGAATCCTCGATTTCGCCGTTAGTGAAAAATTGATCGAAAATTCCGTTGCAATAACATATCCCAAGCACTGTCAAAAATCTATGAGGGTATTTTCACGCTCAGAGCAATCAGAACTAGAGAGGGTGTTGCTTGAAAACATCACCATTTACAAAATCGGGATTTTGCTCTGTTTGTATACGGGATTGCGTATTGGCGAAGTCTGTGGTCTCCAATGGAAAGATTTTTCGCCCGGATTTGATAAACTTTCCATTCGCCGATCAGTGCGTCGGATAGCAGTTAAGGGCGAAAACAGTAAAACAAGACTTGTAATCGACATCCCAAAAAGTAAATCTTCTGTGCGAGATATTCCTATACCTAACTTCCTATCGTCTATGTTAAGCAATTTTCCCCGCAAAGGAGATACATACTTTTTATCGACATTTGAGAACCATTTAATGGAGCCACGAACAATGCAGAATCACTTTAAGCGCATCATAAAGGCGGCTGGCATTTTGGATGCAAATTTCCATTGTTTAAGACATACTTTTTCAACCCGTTGCATTGAAGCGAATGTCGATGTAAAGTCGCTCAGTGAATTGCTTGGCCACGCAAGCGTAAATATAACACTGAACCGATATGTACATTCCTCGTTCGAACAAAAGCGAGAAAGCATAAGCAAGTTGGAGCAGCATCTCGGTTTATAAGTATTTTTAAACCGTCATAAAAACCGTCACGCCCTCATAAATCCGTGCAGATAACGGATTTATGGGGGCTTTTCGTCAAGGATAATACTTGACGAATGAAAGCTGAGGACTCGCACAAAAATGTCAGAAAGCTTATTAAATAGGAGCAACACTTATGGAGGTGAGCGAGAAAAATGTCTGATAGTTTAGGCAACGAGCACAGACAGGAACTATGCAGGCTACTAGCTACAAATTTGCCAACGCTTAGAACAAAAGCAAACTTGTCACAAGATGAGTTGGCAGATAAGCTCGGTTTTTCAAGGCAAACAATAAGTGCCATTGAAAACAAGAAGCGTGATATGCAATGGAGTACATTTATAGCAATAGTTTTGTTCTTTTTGAGAGATTACGAGATTAAAGAATTGATGGTCGTTATGGGAATAGTTAATGATAACCTTGAAGAAATGTTGAGCACCGAGCTGAAGTGATAGCAAACATAAACACCTCGGAAAGGAGGCGCTAGATATGTGTCCGTTATTCAATTCTTCAAAGTCAGAATGTAAAGTAACCCCCTTCGATTCAAGTGCATACCAAAGCGGAAGCCATAAGGATTACTACTGTATGAGCGATAGCAACTGCAAAAACTGCGGCAATTATGAAGCGTACCAACGCGGCGACTACAAAATCGAACGGTAACATCACAGTAACATCTAAATAAGAAGAGGAGCGCATTGTGATGAAATACGAATATAAGGTCGCCAAGATACAAGTTGGAGACGACATAGCAGGCACTATAAACAGTGTAGTAGCGCAAGGTTGGGAATATGTCGAATTAGCACCCCACGGCGGCTACTCCCTGATTTATTTGGTTTTTAGGCGACCGAAGTAGTATGTTAGATGTAGTGATCAGATCATGCCGGAAATAATTATTTCTTCCAGAGCTAGGAGGGCAAGATGACGCATGAAGTTTTATATGGGGGCTTACTGGCAAACAATACCCCGCCATCTAGCCTGCCTACTTCGTTGATCCGAATAAATGGAGAATCCAATGGGAAAGCTCAACCATTTGGAATTAGCGAAGAAATGCTCAGTAAACATGTTCTGCTTGTGGGTGGGACAGGCAGCGGTAAGACAAACCTTTTCTATCACTTCGTAAGCCAATTGAAAAAGAAACTTGGCAGCGATGATGTGATGCTCATCTTTGACAGCAAAGGTGACTTCTATAACAAGTTTTTTGCGCCGGGAGATGTGGTAATCGGCAACTCGGCGCAATACCGCAAAGCTTCCGCGAAATGGAGCATTTATGAAGAGATTATCGCAGACGGCAGGGATCGAGTCACGCTTGCGCAAAACACGCAAGAGATATGCAAATCCCTTTTTGCAGAACGTGTAGAGAAAAATAGCAACAATCCGTTTTTCCCTAATGCGGCTCGGGACTTACTGGCTTCTATTATTACAGTGCTGATTCGAGATGGCGTGAACTTCTGCAACAAAGACCTGAAAGATTGCATCGACTCTTCCGATGTAGAAGGTCTGCGAAATATGCTGAATGCACATAAAGACCTAGCGGCAGTGGGGTCATACATAGGCGGAAAATCAGGCGCACAGGCGCAGGGCGTGCTTTCCGAAATGTACTCTGTTACAAGAGATGTATTTACAGGTGTGTTCGCCGACGTAGGAAACTTTTCTATGCGGAATTTTATCCGCAACAAGGGCGGCAAATGCGTTTTCTTAGAATATGATCTTGCCATAGGCGATGTACTCTCTCCTATCTATACGCTTTTGTTCGATCTGGCTTTGAAGGAAGCGTTAGGGCGAACGGCTTCATCTGGCAATGTCTATCTGATTGCCGACGAGTTAAAGCTTTTGCCTAATTTGAGACATATGGAAGATGGGATTAACTTTGGGCGCAGTTTGGGCGTGAAAATATTGGCCGGTCTGCAAACCATAGATCAGCTAAATGCCAACTACGAGAATGAAGCGCGCGCCAGAAACATTATCGCTGGATTTTCATCTATATACGCATTTCATTCTAACGATTACGAGACGAGAGAATATGTGAGCAAGCTCTTTGGACGCAACATTGTACTGGAGAGCTATGCAGCCGCAAATCATCAATACCAGCACGAAAGACGTGATGGCTTTGTGGTAGAAGATTGGGACTTAGCATCGCTAAAGGTTGGGGAAGCTGTTGTTGGGCTTCCGGGCACCTCGCCATTTCGATATAGGTTTGAATTGTTTCGGTGAGTGGTCTGCCAAAAAAGACTAAAGCATTTGAGTGATTGCTGTGCTTTGAAAAAAACAGATGAGGGGGGATGTAGTGCATGAGTCTGGTTAATTTTATTTCTAGGTCAATCAGTGATTCCCGCGTAAAGAAGGACGTGAAGAGGTTATGCGAAGGCGCAAGTCAGTCGAACTTCACCAATCGCGGTGTTATGGCAATGCCGTATGTCGATACGGTACGGTTACTGCTCGTGACAGGGGCACCCGAAGACAATGATATATATGACTATCAATCAGAGAGCGACACTCCGGGTATCGATTTCATCTGGGGCGAGCGTGATGCGCCTGAAAATGTCCTCGTTTCAGGCGGGACATCTGAAATGCGTACTCCGGCACTACTTCCATTTCTATACAAATGTTTGGAAAACGACATTCCCGTTGTTGCCTTACATACGGGGAATCATCATTTAGAAGATTTGCTGAAAAAATATAGTGCTGATTGCGAACTCGTTTCCTCAAAAAAGATGTATTACGATGCCTTTCGCGCAATGCCTGTACCGGACATGGCGCATATCCTTTACGAAACAATGGAGGATGCAAATCCGAATGTCACCCCCCTGCTCCATGCGCTACTAGAAATGGTTTTGCGCACAGAGGGTAGTGTAAATCTGCAAAATCTGGCCTCGTTCCCTTTGGCACGACTGATGGATAAATTAAACGAGTTAAAGGCAAGGGGCGAAATTACAACAGACGAATACGACGAAATCGGCCGTGACTACATGGCAGGTTCATCAGAGGTCAATGTCGTTCGGACATTTTTAGCGAAACTCGCCCGTCAAGCAGATGCCATCAATGGAAAAGTGCGGTCGGGTATCTGTAACGTCAAAAAAATATTAAAAAAAGCAGGTGCCATTTGCATTGATGTCGGTATCGGCAACAATGACTTGTTGATTGCATTGATCATACATCATCTCATGCTCCTACAGTCTGCCGGCCGGGACTTTGCGATTATAATCGACGGAATCGCCATTTCTAAGTGTATGCCATTATGTGACTTGCTACAAGGAAGAGTATATGCTGTCAGTCACAACGATTTTGTTGCGTCCCTGTTCGGCGGCGATCACAAAGGCGAAGACCTCTTTGCAAGGGTTGCGGGCGAAATGACCGCCATTGTGTTGTTCGGACACAAATCCGGTACATCCTGCCAAAAGTGGTCGGAACACTTGGGAAGGTATCACAAAATCCGAGTGAGGATGAATGTGTCTCAGGGAGACTCCTTTTTCACAGACACCAACACCAGAGGCAACACCAGATCGATGGCAGGAGAAGATACGGAAGAACCGCGTGTTCGTGCGGAAAGTATATCTATGCTACCGGAAGCGTTGGCATGTATTTATGTGAGAAACGAAATTCTATTTTCAAAAATGTAAGGAGGATATGGACTTGAATACAGACCCATTTGATACTTCAGTAGAAGAAGAAATTGGCTCAGTCGTTATGGAAGTGAGGGGGGAAATATCTTCTGCCCAAGCCCCAGAAATCGCACTCCCGGCAGGCTCCGTAGAATTGCCTCCGCAAAAACCTCTCGTAACACTAGAGCCGCCGAAAGGTACGACTACAGCCCCAGACGTTGCAGAACCTATAGCGCTAGATGCTTCAGAAGCTTCACAACCACCCCCGACAATGTCAGTCGTGCCGGAGAGAGAGGAAGAAGTATCTGCACCGGAAATTCCACCCGAACACGCTCCCGACAAATCAGACCAATTGGATGGAATCCAAATATCACTCGATGAGCTATCCGGGAAAATCGGGAGCATTGAAGAACAATCCGCAACTGCCGCACGGGAAATGCGCGAACTGCACAAGCTCTACCATACGGAATTTGCCGGTCGCCTCAAAAAAATGCAAGGTGAGTTAGATGGGTTCCATGAGGTCGGAAAGGGACGCGTCTTTGACGACATCTTAAAGGAACTTGCTAAACTCTACAGCAACAATGCAGCAGCAGTAGAAGAAATCGTCGATGAGAAGCTGCGTAAACAGCTCGGCTATATGTTTGAAGATTTGCTACAAATTTTCGAACAGTATGGTGTATCCACGCTCAAAAGTAAGGCTGGAGAACGACGAAACCCCACACACTGCCAAGTCATCGAGCGTATTCATACAGATGATCCCGCATTACATGACACCGTTGCGAAAAGTCTAAGCACCGGATTCTATGTGGACAAGCGAACATTGGTAAAAGAAATGATACATGTAAACATCTATAAAGCATCCACTGAAAATGGGTCAACAATTTAATGGGAGGGTACAAGAAATGAAAAAGGTTTACGGGATTGATTTAGGGACGACATATAGTGCAATCGCAACATTGGGCGATAATGACTTGCCCGAAATTATTGAGAACTACATCTCAGGGAGCCCACTGCTGGCGTCTGCTGTATATTTTCCGGAAGGTGGCCCGCCCGTTATTGGGGATGAGGCGAAAAACCAGGCGGAGATCGAGCCGGAACGAGTCGTGCAATTTGTAAAGCGCGAAATTGGAAAGCCAAACCCACATGTGTATGAGTTCGATGGAAAAACGTATGATCCCATCGAAACTTCAGCACTGATCCTCAAACGGATGAAAGAATATGTAGAAGACCAACATGGCGAGGGAGCCGTGACAGACGTTGTGATTACTTGTCCTGCATATTTTGGTGATGAGGAAAAAAGAGCGACCCGCCAAGCCGGTGAGATTGCTGGCCTTAATGTGCTGAAAATCGTAAACGAACCCACTGCCGCTGCGCTCAACTTCTGTAGCCGTGAGTTTAAAGAGAATCGAAAAATCATGGTGTATGACCTCGGCGGTGGTACATTTGACATTACCCTTTTTGATTTTGCTGTAGATGACACAGGCAAGGCGACCATTGACGTTATCAAAACAGATGGCGATGACCGCTTAGGTGGAATAGACTGGGATTCCCGCTTGTTTGATCATATCTGCGAACTTTATGCAGATGAACATGACGAATCTATAGACGATATGGACGCAGAGCTTCGTCAGACGATACGCAACGAAGTCGAGAACGTAAAAAAGGGTCTGAGTACGCCACTGCCGACCAAAAGTTTTACCATTCGCCATTCTGGGGATTCTACACGTTTGGAAGTTTCAAAAGAAAAATTTCAAGCATTGACACAAGATTTGGTGGAGAAGACGTTGAACTTTGTCCGTCGTTTATTAGAGGATGCTGAAGTCAACGCCGAAGATGTGGACACGGTCTTATTAGTAGGCGGTTCTACCAAGATGCCCATGATTAAAACTGCGATAGAAGAACTTTTCCCGGGCGAAGGACAGGTGCGTTTTGAACAGCCGGACTTTGCTGTGGCAAAAGGGGCAGCATTGGCAGCGACAACTGCATTTGAGGAAAAGGTACAAGAGCTTATACAGAAAGTGAAAGAGCTAGAAGAAAATCCAGACGAAGAGGTCACAGAGGAAATTATTGCAGAAATCAAGGAAACCATAGCCGAAGAAGTTGGTGTTGATGTCCTCGCGGAAACTGGCGTCAGCTTGGAGGACTTGAAAACGTCACTGTCTAGCAACATCGGAGAGCGCAGCACAATATCAATCGCTGTGAATGAAAAGATAAATAAGACGTATGGCATACAAATTTCAAACGGCAGTGAGCTTGTAGTAGAAAACCTATTGTTTGTAGGAGCCCCTGCACCCTCTGAGATTACCAAGGAATATCAAACCATGCAAGATAATCAAGATATGGTTCGTGTACGCGTGTATGAGAGTGAGGTAGAGGATCAAGTTGTAAAGCCGGGCATTGCAGATATCGAAAGTATCATCCGCACCTTGGAAAGCATACATGGCGATGCGCTCGAATCATTTACAGAGGAAGCGTTTCGGAAGGCCGCCGATGAGACTTACGACAGTTCCTTTAGTATAACAATCAAAAATAACGGTGTTGTAGAGCTGCCTCTGCCACCCGGAACACCAGCAGGCTCTCCGATTGAAATGACGCTAAACTTTAGTGAGAGCGGACTTGCCGTTACAGCGAGAGACCCGCGTACAGGTGAAGCAAGAACCATATACATTACATCAGAAAATACAAAAGACAACGACGCAATGGATGCCGCCAAACGCCGCTTTGCAGCGATTAAAACAAGCGGCCAGCTTTAGTCTAGGAGAACGCATATGCCAGTATCAGTAGGAATTGATCTAGGGACAACCTTTTCTGCCGTGGCATCCGTCAACCCACAGACAGGAATGCCGGAAATTGTACGCAACGGAGAAGGGGGTAAAATTACCCCTTCGATTATACAATTTTTAAACGGCAGACCCGTTTTCGGCAGTGAAGCAGCAAGTGCCTTTGCCGCCGGCGAGTTAGACTGCGTTGCCACATTCAAACGTAGCATGGGAAAAAATGAAACATATTGCACGATAGACGGAACCCCATATACTGCCGAGCAATTATCGACGCTTTTATTAAAGCACCTCAAAGCAGACGCAGAGGCGACTTTGAGCGATAAGATTGGGGAAACTGTCACGATTGAGGACGCGGTTATCACTGTGCCTGCGTACTTTCAATCTCCCGAGCGAGAAGCTACCAAAATGGCAGCAGAAGCGGCCGGGCTCACAGTCAAGCAATTGATTGATGAGCCCAATGCGGCGAGCCTTGCTTATGGCTTAAATCATTGGCGTGAAAATGCCAACATTCTTGTATATGACTTAGGTGGTGGTACGTTTGACGTAAGCCTTGTCTGTATGGGAGAAAACGGAAAATTGAGCACTGTTTCCACGCAAGGCAACCATCGTCTCGGCGGCAAAGACTGGGATGCACGTCTTGAGGGTCTCCTTTTTGCGAAATTTGCGGATGAGACAGAAATGGACTTAGAGGAATTAACAGAAGACCTCAGTCTGAAAGCAGTGATTCGCGGATTGGCAGAGAATGTGAAAAAGCAGCTTACCACTCTGCCGACCGTCAAAGTGAGCGAACATATTCCGGGATACGGGAATGCAACAGTGACGCTCACACGGGAAGAGTTTGAGCAAAACACATCTGACCTCTTGGATCAAACAGGCGCACTGTGCAGAGCGGTTTTGAACGAAGTGGGCATAATAAACAAAGACGTTACCGATGTATTACTCGTAGGTGGCTCTACAAGAATGCCCCAAGTATCATCATTTCTCTTAAACATTTTTGGAAAAAAGCCGATTACACACGTGAATCCAGATGAGGCTGTTGCGTTAGGGGCGGCCATACAGGTGACAAAACAGAAACGTGCCTATGTTCCGTCCGCCATTGGAACAGTGGCCGGCAAAAAGGTTGCAAAGACAGCGGAGGTTTCAAGAAAAAGCGTAAAGGACTCATTCCGGCTTGGTAACATTGGTATGTTGGATATCCAAGAAACCACAGCACATGCTATGGGCATGATTGCCATCAGCAAAGATGAAACACAGTACATGAACGATATAATCATTCCCGCCAACCATGCGCGCCCCACTCGCGTTGCAAAGGCGTTTACATTCTACACCTCGGCGCGCGGCGAAAATGAAATGGACGTTTTCGTTCTACAGGGAGAAAATGACAACCCTTTGGACAACCTCATTACAAACCGCTATGTCATTTCGGGAATCCGTCACAACAGAGAGCAAAAGGGCAAGACAATGATACGCGTACAATATAGCTACGACATCAATGGCATTATACGCGTATCGGCAAGGCAAGATAGCGACAATGTAAATCTGACTGTTCGAAAAGAGCCCGTACCGGATGATATGTCAAAATATGGCTTGCCGCCCGAAATACAAGAGTTTGTGCAAGAGCCTTTGTCCGTTGTTCTTGCCGTGGATGTTTCAGGCAGTATGTACTCAGACGACAGAGCACCGCTGAAGGCGGCTCAAAGTGCGATGTATGATTTCACTGGAAAAATACTGGAATCAGCTTCTGCGCAAGTTGGAATCGTTGCAGTGGCGGACAGCGCTGAGATTGTCTGCGGGCTAACAGACGATGAGCAAAAGTGTATCCGTGCAATCGGTGCCGTTGACGATGCCGATGTGGGCGGTGCTAATGCCGGACATCCTTTTGATGTTATAAAAAGGATGCTACAACAGGAAGAAGGCAGGCGTTTTGCGATTGTGTTGGCGGATGGTATGTGGCAATGTCAATCGGCAGCAATTGCGGCATCAAAGTCCTGCAATGCTGTAGGGATTGAAACTGCTGGAGTTGGATTTGGTAGTGCGGATCGTGAATTTATGCAGGACATTTCCAACGATGATGCCAATGCTCTTTTAGTTTCGCAATCCGAGCTAACGCAAGCTTTCGGGAGCATCGCCCAAAGTTTGGGCGGCGAATCCGGCCCGCGGGGGCAAAGCGGAGGCACTACAGATGTCGAAACCTGGGATGATTAGGAGTAGGAACGATGGGGAATTTCGATTTATTTGACTTGATAGATGTGTCATTTGATCCGCCGGAGCCAAACGCAAAAAAGGTATTAAACGCCATTGAAAAGTCTGACAAAGAACTTAATGGGGCGTTAGGCGGCGAGTCAGTGGATGCAAAGCGAAATGAACTCAATGCAAAATTGCAATTTTTGCAAGGTATTCGTGCGGATATTTTTGAATCCAATGGCGCAAAACTTACAAAGAAATTCAAAGACTTGGCAAAGACACGAACGGATGCAGAAATCAAAAAATTCAAAGCGTCTGTAGAACTTGTCGCACAATCAGGTCGTAAAATTGTGACAAAAGGAAAGATTAAGCAGCTGAAAAAAAGTGGAGCAAAACTGTCCGCAGATGCTATTGAAAAGGTATATCGTGATGTAGGCTTTGAAATTCAGGAGGCAAAAAAAACCGCTAAGCCAGACTTTCCTTCCAATGCAGACAAGATATATGATCTCTTGACGAACATCCGTATGTTTCCCGAGTTTCAAAAAGCCTATCCGAATGCACCGAATAACGCAAATGTAGACGATCTATACGGCCTGATCGCATTTTTAGAGGACGAACCTGAAAATGCTGCACATTTCAGAGGAATGCTCACCGATGAATTGGAGACTATTTTAGATAGACATGCAATCAAGCGGGCGAAAGCGGCAGCAACCAAGCAAGACCCTTTGGGGCAGGCATTTAAAGATATTATCACACTAGCGAAGAAGAATGTATTCGACAGCGATGCGAACCGTGCCAAATATGGGAAGCACCTATTATACAAAAAGCCGGAAATGGTTTCCTTGTTTGATAAATTGAAGACAGCCAAAAATTTAGTGGATTTAGAAGACCCCGAACACGCCGAGCCTGTTATTAAGCAAATTGCCGCCGTATTCGGCACGAGGGATGAGGCTATCGCGCTTTACAATTATGAGGCAAACGTCGCCTATGAAGACGTTGCCCCCATATTTTATGTGAAATGCGCACATTGTCAAAATCTATCTGAGTTTGTAACAGAAGAAGAAGCAAAAAGAAAGAACGCTTGCACCAACTGTGGAAAGGCATTATATAAAATATGTAGTAACTGCTCCCAAAAGGTGCTCGACTCTCTGGATAAATGTCCAAATTCGAGTTGCGGGTTTCTGTTTGCCGGCATCGTGATGTTTCAGCGATACGTCACTTTGGCAGAAAACGCCTTGTTGCAGGCAAACTTTAACGAAGCCCGAAAATATTTAAGCCAAGCAAAGACTGCAAACCCAAGTGAAAAAACAAAAACCGGAGACCTTGCCGCGCGCATTGATAACGAAGAGGCCATCTACGAAAAGCCAATTGCCGAACTGCGTACACTCATATCAGAAAAAAAGTTTGTGGCAGCAGAAGAGGCATTGTCTCGCACCATCGCAAGCTTTCCGAAACTAAATATAGCCTCATATGAAACACAAATTAAAGCTACATTGGAAAAGGCTCGATATGCTTTTACCCTAGCGCAAAAACGGTCACAGGTAGAGTGTGCAAATGCCTGTATTGACATTTTGGATATTTGCCAAGACTTTAAACCTGCCTTAGAATTTTTGCGAACGACACCACCGGAGCCTGTCAAGAGTGTGACTTCTTCTACAAATGTCATAGACGGCTGGGCAAGTTTGAACTGGGCGGGAACAGGAGAAAAAGGTGTTACCTATTGCATTGTTCGCAAAGATGGCAAAACCTTCCCCAAAAACGAGCTAGACGGTACGCACATTAAAGATAATCTTTCCGAAACAGTCTATCGAGACGAAAGCGTTCCACCCGGCACTTGGTATAGTTATGGCGTATTTGCCAAACGCGAGGGGATTTGCTCTTCTGCAACAGGCACGACAGTGTTACTTTTAGCAGAAGTCAAAGATGTCCGGCATGAGCAAATTCAAGAATCGTTGCGGATTACATGGACTATGCCTAAAAACTGCATAGGGGTCAGCGTTTCCCGCACAGACCCAAGCGGCGAGGTGATACTTGCAGAAAATGCCCAAACTAGCTATGAAGACAAGCGTGTTTCCTATGGCAATACATACTCCTATATCCTCAAGGCAAATTACGCGGGACACGCTTCTAGCAATGGAACGTGCATTTCCGTTCGCTTCGACCATGTAGTAGAGGACTTTTCCATAAGCGCAAGGCAGGTAAAGGGTAATAGCTATACTGTTTCTTGGGATATCCCCAATAAGGGAATCGATGTTCGTATTTTAGTGGGCGGTAAAATTGTTCGTGAGGCAAAGTCTGATGCAAAGAGATGTGACATTGAATTACCCGCAAACGGCTATCACGTTGTAGAAGTTTCTGCCTTTTCGCAAGGTCGTTGGGTTACAAGCCAAAACAACATAGAGATTAACACCTATTTGCCGCACAAGATAGACAGATCACGCACACAGGTTCAAGAAAGAGAAGTCGCTTCGGTTGCCAATAGCTACGCCGTTAGCATATCCGTTTCCTTGCAGGAACCTATGCCCGGAAATGTGAAAGGCTTTTACTACACCGTTCGCACAAAGTCGCTCGGCACACAATCCCCTCCTTGGGCAGAAGTGCGTGAAGTAGAAAAGAAAACGTCGGGTATCGTTTACAAAGACATCAGCGATTATCGTACCAACAAAAAAATTAGTTGCGGCGTAACTGTAAAAGAAGAAGATGTGTTTTACCTGTCTCTTTTCACAAATTACGTTGTAAACGGAAAAGACATCATCTCTGCGCCGGAAAAAATACGCATCAGCCGCCCTATCGTTGGCGATATTTTGTGGAGCGTTCGCAAACCACTCCTTGGCGGTCAAACGAAATTATGTATAGACGTAAAAGCGAATCAGCCAATCGACCAGCAACCCAAACTGATTCTTTGCGCTTGTGGTGAAAATGAGTTTCTAACATCTGTCAACGATCCCCGTGCGGTGCGCATAAGTGAATTTGAAGAACAGGTATTTGAACCTCCACAAAGTGCGTACATAAAGGAATATGCGATAAACGCTAGTCTATCAAAAAAGCAAAAGCTCTTCCTGTTTTGCGAAAATCAAGATGAAAACCAGTCCTTTACAACAAAGTGGGCAAAAGGGTTTTCAGGGAAATTATAGACAAAATGGAGAAAGTGGACTTTGAAAGAAAATGGTGTTATAGAGCCGAAGAACGGAGGCTAGCGATATGAGCAAACTGTATAGAATAAAGTTCACACGCAAATCAGTCATAAGCTTTGTACTTGTGGTACTGATATTGTTCGCCTTATTAGCTCAGCCCCCAGTGGCATCTGCGGCGGATGCTCGCGATGATTTGCTAGGCGTGTGGGAAGGAACTTACGATTATGGTTCCAACCCAACACAAGGCCTAACATTAGTCGTATTTAGAAGCGGATCAAACTATGTGGCAGTTTTTAATTTTTATGCTGTAGGTGGTCGCTCTACCCCTTCCGGAAGTTTTTATATGAATATAACAAATGGGCAAAACGGAAGTTTTGATTTAACCGCTACAACCTGGATAAACAGACCATCCAACTACACGACCATAAATATAAATGGTTTTTTATCTGGAGATGTGTTTTCAAGTACCGTCAGTAGAAACAGTTTTTCATTAACTCGCGTTCATAATAACTCCTTTAGATATTTGGGTTCGCACGAACATTATGGAATCGAAACAATACATGAGGCTACTTGCACAAGCGCAGGGGAAAGTATATTCGATTGCATCATATGCGGTGAAATAATAAGAGAAACCTTGCCTATATTACCCCACTCTCCGGGTGATTGGGTGGTACGAGGAGAGGCCACTTGCACGGAGCCGGGATACAGAGTTCAATATTGTAGATCATGTCCTGACGAAATTGTTCTAAGCGAGGAAATCCCGATAAATCCAAACAACCATACTCCAAACGGTGAATGGATTACGCTATCCGACGAACCAACCTGTGCAGATGAAGAAATGCAGCTTTGCGAAGAATGCGACTATCCGGCTTTAACCCGTGCCTCTACAATTCCCCACACGCCGAGCGGCAATTGGGTCATCTATGAAGAACCGACTTGTAACATTCCAGGTCGTCGTGTCCAATATTGTGTTATCAGTGGCAGCATAGCAAGAGATGATGTTATTCCGATGATAACTGGTGTAGACCATGTTTTTTCAGCGGAGCGTATGAGCGGCAACACATTCATTCCGCCAATTGTCACAGAATACGCCTGTGAAATATGCGGGTATGATGGAGGCACTTCTACGAGTTGGGCTTTGGCGTGGGTATCTCCCTCCATTTTGGTAGGGTTTGGGTTTGCTGGCTTCATGACAGTTAAAATAAGCAAAAGGGGTTCCCGAAAAAATATAAGCAAAGCGAAGGAGAAAGTAAGTATGTCAAAGTTTGTATGTCCGTTCTGTATGAAAGAATATCCAAAGGCAGAAATTGCGCATAGCTGTTCCACCTGTGAGAAAGTCGCTGAGCCGCAAACAAAATGTACAGAAAGTGGCTGTACGGGCTATGTGTCGGTGCGGAGGTGCCCCAAGTGCAACGAAGCCTTGCCTTACATTGCATTGGAAACCCCCAATTTCCCCTTTAGCATTGTAGGTGTATCTGGTTCTGGGAAAACGAACTATATCACGGTCATGCTCGAAGAGTTAAAGAATTTTGATGGATTGCAATTAGCACTTAATCACCAAAATAATGACGCAATGGAGCATCAAAGAGATAATTACAAGCGAATGTACAAGGAACTCAGAGTCCCAGACTTTACCCCAATGGGAGATGTGAAGCCCCAAATTTGGTATTTGCAAAATCTTTCGAAAAAGAAGAAAAATTTGCTTGGGCAAGAACATATTCCTGCCTATTCATTCACAATTTTCGACGGCTCTGGCGAAGATTATCTTAGAAACATTAACAATCCAAATATGGATTCCCCTGCTGCACTAGCTGTTTTCCGCTCTAAAGGCATTCTTTTAGTGTTAGACCCCCTAACTTTATCAAATATACTAGATGGAGAGGGCGGAGTGGATGCGAGGACAATTCGCAATTCTTTAGGGCGTGGCACAGATGTAGTGCATTCAGCCAGTGACGTGATTAACGGTATCGCCTTATATCTGAAAAACATGGCTGGAATTAAACCATCCAAGAAGCTAAATATACCTGTTGCTGTGATACTAACAAAATTTGATACCGTGTGGGATCACCCTGCCTTTGGGCCAAACGCACTGGTAAAGCAAAAAAAGCTTGGCATTACGAACGGGAAAGTAAACTGGAGCGAAATTGATCAAGTACATGAAGAAATAAAGCACTGGCTACACGCTGTAGGTGAAAATGGTTTTGTCCACACACTAGAGGCAAATTTTAAAGACTACAAGCTGTTTGGCGTATCGAGTTATGGAAAGTCACCGGCAAGCGAATATGAGTTAAGTATTGCGCCAGAGCCGCACCGTGTGTTAGATCCTATCCTTTGGCTATTTAAACAAAAGGGAGCTGGCTTCATCGACTAAGCACATATCAAGGAGGGAAATGATATGTTTTATGAACTAATCCATACGCGTTGCAAGCATGGCATTGATCTAAAAACAGGAAAAATACGCACAGATGAGGGCGTTAAAGAATTCGCTTTTTCTTCTGCACTTGCTTCTGGCGGGACGATAGACCTACCACTTTTGGAAAGCTTTGTACGAAAACCGCAAACCTGCGAAGATCCCAAGTACATGGAAGAAGCATATCTTTACTTTGTGCCGGACGTTGGCGCAAGTTTTATGATGAATTTTCATCCTATTCCTTGGGATAGAGACTTTGACACAAAAGGGAAGTTTTCTAATCGACCTGGAAACTTTGTCAATCATGTGTTCGCGGGTGATTTTTCGTCCCTCTACCCCCACGAACTCTTCGGAGATTCAGTGTGGGATGCGAAAACGAAAGACTATGCGTATTATTATGAAACTGAGCCAACTGATCTACCGCTACGAACGCTTTCCCCTGCTCTGCCATATAGTTTTTCCGAAATTGCAACATTTATCACCGATGGCAGGGAGACTTTATTAAGAAAAGCAGTGGCATTTTTGTTCGCACAATATGCGTTGCAACCAGAAGCACGGAAATATCTCGTGATAAAAGATGTCTCCACCGAAAACATACAGCGATGGATTTCTGCCATCTTATATGCTTTTTCTCCGAGAATTGCTGCGGGCATCCCTTTTGCAACACGAATGGATCAGTTTGCAAACGCCAATCGGTACATGGCAAGGAATCCGGAATCCTTAGGTCAAATCAAAAAATTCCGTACCATGATTGTTGGTGTGGATGAAGCAGACAGAAGAGCAAGCTGTAACAAAATGCACCCTGACTACATCCTATTAGATGGCAAGGAAAAAACCTTTCCTTTTGAAGCCGACACCACACATCCATATTTTAATCTCATCACAAGCTTTAACGAAACGCACCAAACATTTTGCCGTGACTTTTTGCAAAATTTCACTGTGGAAAAACCCAGTCAAGAGGTTTTTGCGCTATATGAAGCCTTTGCTGTGCTAGTAAACCCATCATCACAACCCGCTCGTACAGTGTTAAATGCCCTACAAGTGCTAAACAAATACCTACTCCTTCAAACGGGTTCTACCACAGAATATTTTAATGTTTTATGTAAAAACATAGAAGATGTTGTACCAAAGTGGATTGGCGAGGACTTACTCAGCACTCTGGGGATTATTACTTGGCTCCAAAAAACGTCTAGTCTCACGGGCGACAGCGTTGCACCCCGATTGTCGGCGATGGTCAGCAATGCGTTTGAAGCTCTTCTTTTCGTGCAAGCGCATATGCTAGAAGCTGAGAAGTTTTGGCAACAGATGAAATCTACTGAGTTTGCTGAAGCCATCGCCCTTGTTATTACCGATTGGCAAAAGATAAGTAGCGCTACGGATACTCTGCGCCAAATTGCCGCAACTGATGATATCAGATTTTTATCTATATATTTTGACTGTGCAAAGATTCGACAGGATGTTTCGATTGAAGAGAGAAAAAGCATTGCAACCTTCATCCTACATTCATGCTTTCAGAAAGGCGATGCAGGCTCTCTGGTAAAGCTTATAGAGTTGATAGGTAATGGCATTTCTCCAGACATAACAGAGCTATTCTTCCCTATAGTAAAAGATAAAATAACGAGTGATCCGAAGTTCGCTCAGTTTTTATTAGAACAGATTGTCAGATGTGTCTCTGTTGATTCAAATGTTGCGATGGTGGCCTTGATTGACAGGTTTGCAAAAGAAGGATTTGCCCAATTTTCCGTGTCTGTAGCAGATAGACGGCTCCAGCAACTTAGGCATTTTTCTGAATATAGCGAGTTCATTGAAACTATTTGCAAACTTGACTCCATCAACGAAGACCAACGGGGACGCTATTTAACCAGCGTTGATAAAGTTTTGGATATCAATGTTATCGACAAAGAGGCTGCCACCTTTGCCGCACAACTATTGCGTCAACAACCCGCTAATTATCAATGCGAACGCGCACTCCATGTTTATGCACTCTATGTCCTGTCAACGAAGCCCAGGCCATCAAGCTTGCCGGAGGCTCTTCACACACTTGCTAAGCGAGACTTTCCAAGAATTGAAGACGCTACATACATCAACGCACTGGCAGACGCATTACTGGCAGAACCCTTTCGTAGCGATGAACAAGAGTGCATCTTTCAGCTACTCACACAGGCACCGCCAAAATATTTCGATGAGTATGTTGCGAGAATTTGCATGGCCCCTAAAAAAATGAAAGAAAAATGGAACCTGTTGATGGGTTATGTAGTAAAGCGGAATGCGGGGAATGTCAACAGGGCTTTGGTCAATGCTCTAAGTGGAACAAAGCAGAGCGACAAGTCTATCAACGCCTTAGCAGAGTTGTTAGATGATGATCGTATCTATGAATACTTCTATGCACTTGTTGAACAAAGCGGCTTGATTAGACCGAAGAGAGTCAAGGAGACAACAAAAAAAGAGGCAGAGGATCAAAATCATGCCCAAAAACCTTCAAAGGGATTTTGGGGCAAGAAAAAATAGGAACTCAACAGAAAAGGGGGAATTTACATGATAAAGAATTTTGGATACGTACTGGCATCAAAAATGCTGGTAGAAAACAACCGCAAGGTGCGGTTTATGTACCGCGAAGAATCAACAGCCCAAGATAGTGGATGGCGTTTCTTTTGCGGTGATGAAGATCAGGCGTATGCAGACAACCCTGAGAACATCGCAGTCTATGACATTCAAACGATTCTTGAACTCGATAAAGATGTCCGACCTTATCTGCACTCAGCACCCGGCTCAGCCTTTGAGCGACTCGCTGACAGCGACGCATTTCAAAAATCCTCGGACTTTGATTTTGAAGCTGAGGAGGTCTAGCCATGCCACTAAACAGACCTTACATACGCAAAGATGTACGTGCCGAAGTAGAGCAACGGGCACCCAAAAATGAAGAAGGGCAATTCCTAGACGCAAATACTGGAAAGGTGATTGATGGGAAGTATGACCTAGGCCATAGACAAGGGCATGAGCATTGGCGTGAAGCACAGAAAGCAGAAGTTGAAGGGTTGTCTCAAGAAGAGTTTAATGACAGGATGAACAATCCTGATTATTATCAGATCGAAGACCCCAGCGAAAATCGTTCACGCAAACATGAGATGCCTGCACAGGAGCAGCTACAAGAACAAGAAGACGAAATGGAGCAAGGCATGTAGTTTTGAAGAGATTTCCGATAAAAGAAATTGCAATGTGCAGGAGCCGAGTTCCCGCAATGCAAGTTATGGAGAGGATAGCGGATGGATTTTAACAATTCGGGAGATGGGCTAGAAGGAGTATGGGCTACTGGCTTAGAAATAGCAAGTGATATCTGGAGTGCTTTTGTTGCGGCATTGGAAGTGATATGGGGCTTTATTTTGCTATTACCACGCCCCATACTTATTCTGCTTTTTGTGCCGATAGTCTCTGCCTGTGCCGGGATCGTTATTAGCCACATCCTATATATCGTAAAGAATCGAGATAAATGGAAAGAGAAGTCGGAATCAAACCGTATGTACAGTTACTTTGTACATACGGGCATTTATCAAACAACTTTTAGTTATAAACAAGCACAAACTCAAATCCGGGAAAACACATGGATTTTTAGTATTTCAGGGTGGACATGTCGTTTAAGGAATTTAGAGAGCGACTCGAAGATTATCACCTTTCTGTTGGCAGTTGCATATATTCCGCTTGCGATTTTGAGCTTCATAGAGGTTTCTGTTCGCGTTATTGTTGGTTCGATTTACTTAGGGATTTGTATGCTGTTGCACCGCTTATTGCTTTTGATAACACGATTTTCAACATATGCCCTGATGCCGCTTGGACTAATGCTGGATCGATTTTTACGACGGAAGCAATATTGTCCTATTTGCTACGAACCGTTCCACTTGCCTATTTTTATTTGCCCGACGTGTGGAAAAACCCATGACCAGTTTACACCAAGTGATGCTGGCATTTTATTTGCGAAGTGTGCTTGCGATCAACGTTTCCTTTCCGCCATGATACCAACGGGGCGCTCCCGATTAAATTGTATTTGCCCAAACTCAAACTGTAATGCACCTTTGGTAGCGTCAAATGCAGAGCAATTTTTTGTGCATTTAATTGGCGGTGTACAATCCGGAAAAACAACATATTTAGCATCATTTCAAGATGCGTATCTAAGCAAAGCGAGAACGGTGGCAAACATCTTCGTGAACAGTGCCTCCGAAGAAGAGTTCGAAGATGCATATGCACCGCAACCCCATTATTTTCTCCATAGATACAAAAGTCTAAAGCGCGCAATACGAGACAACCTTGTCGTCTTTGATGTGGCAGGGGAAGTTGCCGAAACAAACGTCTATTCACGTGAACCACGGCACTTTGCTTTTTGTCATGGATTTCTCTTATTCTTTGACCCTATATCACCGGATAACTTTAGTACCACGGTGAATCAATTTTTGCTCAGATTTGTAGAGATGAAAGGCATGGCAACTGCAATGAGTGATATTCCTGTCGCAGTAATTATTGGGAAAACTGATCTTGAGGTCGTGCCGTGCGAACTTAGCGATCCCGTGCTTCTGTCCAACACTGAGGAACAAAACAAAATGTGCAGAGACTACCTTGAAAAGTTGAGTCTTGGTCATGCTCTGCGTAGCTTGGATGCAAGATTTAAAAATGTCCGCTTTTTCTCTATTTCAACACGACCGCAAAAAACCGAACCGTCCAGCATTTTAGCACCCGTTGCGTGGATCGCAAAGCAACATCGAAACAAACTATCAGCGGTATTGGAAAAGTAAAGGAGAACTTCTTATGGGTTATGATTTCTTCGATTCTGATTTTGATGATTCAAAAAAATCAGTGCTTCACGAGCAAGACGTTCGGAAATCGGCGAAAACTGTCATATCCGTTTTTGTAATGCTCTACATACTCATGCAACTGCGGAGTTTGATTTTCACGCCCATTTCTTTCGGTGTTGGTATGACTTGGATTGCTTGGGCTATATTTTTGCTTTTTGTTGGCTCTGTGGCATATCTTGGAGCTTTACTTGTTATGAAATTTTTGGGCAAAGTGTTTTCAATAAAATGGGAGCGGGATGCAGCAGATGAAATGCTCCTATTTTGGGTTGTTGTACTGCTTTGCGGTCTTGCACTCTATACCCAGTTTCCGAACGTATATACAGCTATTGATTCTTTTGTTATTTACCATTTTGGAGACTTAGCAGTAACGGATACCTTGGACTTTGCGAGAGCGAGGCTTGTGCCATTTAATGTGCTCGGAATCTATGCAGGAATACTCTATGTGTCTCTGTTTGTGATGCTGTTTGTTGGAGTAGTTCTTCTTATTTTAAAGAGTGGTCACACCTTGCGGGAGATTCTTTCAGCAATGTTCGCGCCTTTCATTTTGATAGGGATTATACTCATTCTTTCTTATCTCAACTTCGAGCAGTTTACCCTGCATAGAATATGGGGGATTTTTCTTGTGCTGGCAATCGTGGGGCTACATATTGCACTTTCAAAAATGATATCCCATGTAAAGGTTTGGGATGATTCCCAAAAGAAAGGATTTCGAATCTATACAGTTTTTCGTAGAGTCCCTAATCCCTGCTATAATCATATCGTTGATAGGAGCACAGTCATTGGCGCACTCTATTTGACTATACTTTCACAGGGCATTTTGCTCATTACCTTTATCGTGTATACGGCAACAAACTTTCGCATTTTGTTTGATATGGGGGCGATGGGATGAATATGCGAGAAACGAGCGCAAAACAACAAAGGAAAAAGCAGGTATATATTAGCCTTGCTATCATAGCAGTCATGGTTTCGCTTTTCGGTCTCAGTCGAGTGCTTGAGATAGAGCTTTATGATTTTGATTATACGCCTATTGAAGTAGTCGCAACTCCGGCTCCCACTCCGACACCTCCACCTCCGCCGGCAGGCTTGTATGAGGTGGAACTCCCTATTATAAGAGGGGCACACGGTGAAGATGTTATGCGTTTGCAAGGGTATTTGAATGAAATAAGTTATTTCCATCCAGACAATATACCAACCCTACAAGTAGACGGAAATTTTGGCCCCAGAACCGAGGGCGCAGTTATCGATTTCCAAACCTTAGCAGGGCTTGAGCCAGACGGCATTGTTGATTTTGACACGTGGTATACGCTATTGAGAGTTAGAGAAAGTCCAGAGAACTTGGGATAGGAATGAGTAATTGTATGAGCGAATCTGCTCTTATCTACGAACTGATGTTGCTGGCACAACACATACCCACTTGTTAAGAAAATCGTCTGTATCCTTATAACGACAGGCACAATGTTTTTGCTTGTACAGAAATTGCAGGAGGGCTACAAATGAATCTCAGCAAGGGATTAGGGTTTGATTATTTATCGAATCAAGAGCGATGTGCATATGAAATATTTCTACATGCCTTTTCAAAAATGGAGACCTCTTTTGATATCTCTCAAATAGATCAGGCTGTTGACTTGTTACGGGTGATGAATACCGTGTTGGGTGATAATCCATCAATCATATATTTTGACCGAACAGCACTTGAACTAGATGAATCCTTACTAGGAAAGAAACGAATATTTTTAACAGGCGTGATACCGACGTCCCAAGTTGAAGACATGGCTTTGAAACTTGGGAATACATCGAATCAAATTATTGCGTCTTTAGCCTCATCCAACAAGGATGCGCATACCGTGCTTATTTCGCTGTATGATTATTTGCAAAAAACAATCCGATATGACAAAGCAACATTTCAAGCAAGTATGAAGGGTATACGTCAAAATCCGGCATCGCATAATGCGTATGGCGCACTAATCAACAAAATGGCCGTTTGCGACGGCTTTTCCATGGCATTTTCCCTATTGGCACAAAAACTTGGCTATCCTTGTATGCTTGTAGCAGGAAAATCGTCATATCATTCGTCTGATCCTGTTGGTCACGCATGGAATATTGTAAAAGTACAGAATAAACACTATCATATGGACGTTACTTGGGATACAAAAGAATATGCAGAATCTGGGGAATGTTCTTATCTATATTTCGCGCTAAACGACAATGATATAGCTGGAGATCACGACTGGTGCAGAGATGTAGCCCCGGTTTGTACATACCGTGATCTTTCTTACTATGTTAAGAATGGACTTTATGCGAGCAACATGGAGCAAGCAAAGCGAATCATAAAATCAGACGGCGAAAAACATACAAATGTGTTTCGGATAAAACTATCTCCCACTAGCATCTTGCCCGATAATGCTGGTGAGGTTTTAGCTCAAATGGTAGCCAATGAAGTCGTCAGCACCGGAAAACCAGTTCAAATAAGCTATGAGTGGAATGAACGTGCAAGATACTTTTTAGCGAGAGCTACTCCACAATCACATTGACCTTTCAACCATTAGCTCGATTGTAGCATATCCATAATGAGTTGCCACACAAACACAGATTCCTACGCTCAACGCATACAAAATCATCGCATTTACCGTTTTGCAAGCAATGGAAAGATGGCCATCCGGCCATCTTTCCGCGCTTGTTAGGGGTTCCCCCTAAGACCCCACGGACGCGCTTTGCGCGTCCGTTCAAGCGCACCTGCCGGTGCGCTGCTGCGGCTACTGCGTAGCCTATCTATTGAGCGAATTGTCTTGTTGCTTGTGATGCCGAGCATCGTGCTTTTGCACCTCCGGCGTAATGCCGAGAATCTTCGTGGCGTTGTCTTTGGCGACTACCAACTCCCGCATATTATCCTTTGCGGCACGGTAGCCGGAGTACAGCTTTTTCTTCTCTGCGGCAAGTGCGGCGTACTCCTGTTTGAGTAACGCAATGGTCGGCAGTTTCTTCAGACCAAGCCTATCAAAATGTTTTTTCGCCGCCCTGTGCAAAGTAATGTCGGTGCGCTGGCTCTCATAGAAATCCTTATCCCAACCCGATGCCTTATACTTGGCGTAGGTGCTGCGGGTTTTGCTATAAGTGCCGATCTGCTTTTGCAGTTCGCTGATCTCAGCCAAGCGCTTATCCGCGTCCTTTATTTTCTGAGATAACGCAGAAAAATCACGCGACGCAGAGGCCGCCTTTTGCAGTAAATCGTCATAGCTGTCGATGCCGTTTTCTTGCAGAAAGAGTAGTGTCTTCGCAGCTTCTTTTATATTGAAAATCCGCGCCCATCGCTCATAACCCTCGCCTTTGCCTGCACGGATGTTCGCCTGTATATCAATAAGCAAACTGACGCGCTTGTGATCGGTGCCGCCATCGCCGGGATGGACTTTCTGCACATCAGGCAAACGCCCCCCTGCGCCGGATGTTACAATCCTCACGCCAGCCAGACGCTCACGGATTGCGGTTTCAGTATGGTCTCCTTTGAGCGTGTTCAGGCGTGTAGGCTGCTTCTGTCCGGGGGCGATAAGTGAGATGTGCTTTCGTTTATCATTGACTGCATATCCCGCCGCTTTCATCGCCGCGAGAAAATCCTCGAAGGTCGAGCAAGCAGGCAAAACCTCATCTATTTTCCAGCGCAACTTTTCCTGCCATGTGGGTTCCTTGTTGCCCATCACCTCGGTATAATTTCTGCCTTTTGATGGCTTCGGATTTTCGATGATGGACAGCCCGTTTTCGAGACAGAGTAGGTCGCTTATACGACGTATCGCCTTACTCGAATGTTTGAAGTTATTAAACTTCCGATCACAGCTTATCGTGGTGGAATTAAAAATAATGTGATTATGAACATGCTTGCGATCAATATGTGTCGCTACGATAAAAGCGTGTTTGCCTTTCGTGAAAGACATTGCCAGTTCGTGGCCGATCTTGTTTGCAGTTTCCGCGTCAACTTCGCCGGGTTTGAAGCTCTGCCGGATATGATAGGCAATCACCTCACGCTTGCCTTGACTGCGCCCTGTGATGTGCTCATATTCACGTTTGGCGAGTAGAAATTCTTCATCAGCAAAACGGCTGTCGCAGGCGTAGGAAGTGATGAGTTTGCCCCCATCCGTTTTCTGCGGATTTTTCACATAGTCGATGATATTGGCGATCACAGAGGCGCGCTTTTGTTTCTTGCCGATACGGAGATTTTTCAGCCACGTTGTCGCCATAAGCCGCCTCCGCTACATCTCAGAAATTTTACGCAGAATCACTTTCGTCTGCCCACAAATTCCCTCATATCTTTCGCGCAGTTCTTCAAGGTCAGCGGCATAGATATTGTTGGTCTGGTTCGCACGTTTGGCGATCTGGTTGATATTATTTGTCGCGTTAGAGAGTAGGCGTACCATCTCCTTGACGCTATCCAGTTCGATGTGGATAATGCGCCCGTCAATCGCCATTTTGAGCATATATGCTCTCATGCTTTGTATGCCGGATTGCTCCATGCGACGCTTTATCATATCGCGCTCCTGCTCGTTCACCATGAAGTGAACATTATGTGTTCTCGTGACATTTGCCATCGTGACCCTCCATAAAAATATTGCGGCGGAGCACCCAGTGCCCCGCCGCTGTAGATGTTGCTGATTACGTTCTGCTAGATGTGTCCCGCCCCGGCGTTTTCTTACCCGGCGCAGACGGTTGTTTGTCGGCGTTATATGAGCGTATCTCATCCAAAAAAGATGGTTTCGCGCTCTTGGCGGAGACCCGATGCTGTACACGCTTTGCCGCATAATCGCCGCTTTCTGCCAGCTCCATTTCGTCAAGCGAGTCCGAACGATCATCGGCATCGTTGAGCACATCAAGGCCGCCGTCGCCGTCAATGTTGAGTTCGGCGTTCAAGAGTGCGAGCCGCGCTTCTTTTTCGGCGAGTTCCTCCGCTTGGGCGAAGGGGTTTTTGAGTTCCTGCTTCGCCGTTTCTTGTTGGGAGAACAAATCATCAAGCTGGGTCTTCGCCCCCTCTAAACGCTTTGGCAAATCATTGAGCGTGTTGTTGATCCGAGTGATGTTACCGAAGGCATCCGTGCCGAGTTCGACATAGTATGTCATGTTACCCCGGAGGAACAAGCTAAACAGCTTGCTGAAACTATCGAACCGCAGACTCATGTCAAAACCCATATAAGAACCAATCGCCACATCATGTTTATCTGTGACGAGCTTACAGGCTTCGAGCAGAGCTTTTGCCGCAGGTTCTTTTTCTTTGTGATCCACACCGTTGATTGTCATGCCCGCAAACTTCGCTGTTACGGACGTTGCGGCGGTGCCCAAACTGGTCTGTATATCTGTCAGCTTGGCACTTTGCTCTGTATAGGCTTCGATGTCTTTTCCGATGCCCGCGATCCGCTCCGTCACCGCCGTGATTTGTTCGGGGAAACGTGTTAATAAGTCGTCTTCCAAACGATGATGCTGACTGTTATAATCCGCTTTGAGCAGGCGGAGCTTTGCAACTTCGTTATCGAGATTCATCTTCTCGGCAATCAGTGGATTACCCGCGCACAGTGCCTTGATTTCGGCGTAGGACAAAGCGGTTTCGTCCACATCTTCACAGGAGCGAACCGGGGACTTCGAGGACATGATCTGTGCTATGAATTTTTGCTTGGCTTCCACCGTCTGCCAGAGGTAGCTATCAAATGTCCCGGAGGTAGCGTAGCGAAAAATCTTCACCTGATCGTTCTGATTTCCATACCGTACAATCCGCCCGGCGCGCTGTTCCAAGTCGGATGGTCGCCACGGGCAATCTACATCATGGCTGACGACCAAACGGTCTTGGACGTTGGTGCCCGCACCCATCTTAGCTGTAGAGCCTAAGAGTACCCGCACCTTGCCACTACGCACCTTTGCGAACAGTTCCTTTTTCTTCGCTTGGGTGTCGGCGTCATGGATGAAGGCGATCTCATGTTCCGGGATACCGCGCTCGATCAGCTTTGCACGAATGTCATCGTAGATGTTGAAACGTCCATCCTTGTTCGGTGTGGAGAAGTCTGAGAAAACGAGCTGTGTCAGTCTTTCAGATTTGGTTTCTTCCCATACGTGGAACACATTGTCCATACAGGCGTTGACCTTGCTGCCCTCATGGTCTGGCAGCAGAGGGTTCATGAGCCTCTGGTCAAGCCCAATTTTACGCCCATCCGTCGTGATCTTGAGCATATTATCGACTTTGGCGTCCACCCGTTGCGCATGGACGGCGGCGGCCCGCTCGGATAATTCCTGCACCATTGCCTTTTGCAGTTCGGACGGTTCTACGATGATGTTTTCATATGTGACTTCCGGCACAGGCAGGTTGAGCATATCGGCGGTCTGAATGTCCGCCACTTCCTTGAACATGGTCATGAGTTCCGGCAGATTGTGAAACTTAGCAAAGCGCGTTCGGGCGCGGTAGCCTGTTCCCTCCGGGGCAAGTTCGATTGAGGTCTGCGTCTCTCCGAAGATAGAGGCCCAGCAATCAAAATGTATCAGCCCTTTCTCCGCCAACACGTCGTATTGAAGATAACGCTGTATGGTGTACATCTCCGTCATACTGTTCGAGATCGGAGTTCCTGTAGCAAAGATGACGCCCTTGTTTCCGGTGACTTCATCCAGATAGCGGCACTTCATGAATAGGTCAGACGACTTCTGCGCGTCTGATGTTGAGAGGCCCGCCACGTTTCGCATCTTCGTGTACAGGAACAGGTTTTTGAAATTGTGGCTTTCATCTACAAACAGCCGATCAACGCCGAGTTGCTCGAAGGTAACGACATCATCCCGTCTCTTGGAATTGAGCAGTTTTTCGAGCCGTACCTCTAGGGATTTCTTCGTCTTTTCTAGCTGTTTGATTGAGAAGCGTTCGCCGTCTGCGGCTTTTAGTTCCGCGATCCCTTGTTCAATTTCCCAAAGCTGTTCCTCTATATGGCGCTGTTGTCGTTCGCGTGAGATGGGGATTTTCCCAAGTTGGGTGTGCCCAATAATCACCGCGTCATAATCGCCGGTGGCAATCTTGGCACAGAACTTCTTGCGGTTACGCATCTCAAAATCCTTTTCCGTTGCCACAAGGATATTCGCGCTTGGATATAGCCGCAGAATCTGTGCCGCCCATTGACCGGTCAGATAATTTGGTACAGCAAAAAGGGATTTATGACATAGGCCAATCCGTTTCAATTCCATCGCGGCGGCGGTCATGGTAAAAGTCTTGCCTGCGCCTACTGCATGAGCAAGTAAGCTGTTGCCGCCGTAGATAATTCTGGCAGCACCATTGTCCTGATAAGACCGCAGTTCTTCCACCGGAGACATACCGGGAAATGTCAGATGGCTCCCGTCATACTCACGGGGTCTGACACTGTTGAACCGCTCGTTATAGAGCTTCACAAGCGTCTGCCGCCGCTCCGGGTCTTTCCAAAGCCAATCCTTGAACGCCTGTTTGATCTGCTCTTGCTTCTGCTGCGCA
>Ga0131853_10001590_pt1 | contig 40565 bp, 17 predicted proteins | sample TergutLab28metaG_FD_92764 | JGI IMG/M metagenome (GOLD analysis project Ga0131853, IMG submission 92764) | Labiotermes labralis P1 segment gut microbial communities from Petit-Saut dam, French Guiana - Lab288 P1 (version 2) (version 2) | ecosystem: Host-associated > Arthropoda: Insects >...
AATTTTATTAAAATACAACCAACTAATTGCACCAATATGTGATACTAAAATCTTATTTACACATTAAAACACGTCACTTGGTTAAAATAATTCCTACAACTCCTACATGTTTCAGTCTGTCAAAAAAATGAAAATAAAAGAAAAAAATAAAATAAAGAAAATAGAACATGAATGTTTATTCATTACATATAAATATTTCACTTTTCAGAAGTTTCGTCCACACTTCATGAGTCTAACTAATGACATAAGCACTGATAAATTTCGATTATTTGAAAATATTCGTCCTTTTTAATAACAGTAACGAAAATATGTGGGTGGAAAATGCGAACACTTCTTGCCTTGCGGTGAGGTCAGCAGGTATCACAAATACTGTACATTTTTAACACGCTTGTATGAGTGAAATAAAAATAGTACGAATGCTGACCTAAAACTGCATCGCAGTTATGCTAATAAATTTACATACCACGTGTTCGAAATTTTTTACATGTGACAAATATTTTACACTCGGTCGGTAGGTACGTTTAACGTCTGTATCAATAGGAGAGACACCTATCCATTTCAAATTATTTATTATTTTCTGATATCGAATGAAAAACAAAGGATACATTTCGCGCTACCTTTAACTTGCAGTGTTTAAGCTTCAGCAAGGGGTATTGCCCTTACATCTTAGTATAATTTCGAAGATATAAATTTATTACAGATCGAAGTTCAGGACGATAGGTCTAACCCAACTCTCAAGTTACTGAGGCTACCATACTGGTGTAATTGATAGTAGGAAACTGAGGAGCACAAAGGTGATGTGGCTTCTAATGTCGTGTTATTCATGCGGGATTCATATCAACATTTTAACAAGTTTTCTGAAAAGTTAAGTAGGCATGCTGGTAACGCACACGCATTCCCTATTGCCTTAAAGCATCAGCGAATATTTTCACCCCGTTTACTTTGTCTTCAAGAGGGAATGATTTATAAACTGTAAGATAGTGATAATAATGGTATGACAGAATTACGACATGCAAGCAGGATGATAAATATGCTTCTGTCTCCCTGAATATTAAGAAACTCAACAGTATGGTGCTTATTCCTGCTATAGAATCTAACAGTCTACCGACTATTTAGGATATTCTTTGCTTTTTGTGGAATTCGACTTTCATTACTTAAAATCTCCTCTTCTAAGAAATTTGTCAAGTCTACAGCCTGAGTTCTTACCTCCAATTATATTATCATTCCATCTACGTTTGTTCCGCTTTGTGGTTTTCTTGCTCAAAAGCATACCAATGGCAACTGTACGTGCATATTTCATAGATTGTATTTTTTGTATACAACAAGACCATCGCTTTTTTCTTCGTATTATGAACTACTAATGTTTGGATACGGATTTTAAATTTTCTCATAATTCAAAATTATAATCTGCTAGTTGTTTCTTTGGTCCAAACATTCTTCTCGGGCTCCTGCATGTTTTTGGGTGAGATCAGTTGAGAGAGTACGTTTTCATGACGTATCCTACGAAAAACAGTAAGGAAAATAGGTTTCTTTGTTTTAGTAAGTGTTCGTAATAGTTTTGAAGACAAAAAAAGTTTCTGAACACACTCCTTGTAGTAGTTATTCAAATTTAACTTCTGCTTAATATGTTAAGGAATTTATGAAAACTGCTTCGATCTTAAAATATTTATCGAGCATCTTTATGTTGCAGTTTTGTCTTCCTTTGTGACTACTGTCTACTCAGTTTTTCTTGCATTTACTGAAATATAAGAAAATAATTTTCGAAATGAAAATTAATCCGTATTTGACATGGTAATTATTTCACTAAAATTAAGAGACATGCTTAACAAACTCTTAAGCACAAATTAATGTAAATTTTAATTAAAAATTTAGTTTTAACCTCCATGTCATGAAGTCCAGTCACCCAGTCAGTGATGCTTATATTGAGATTCATTCGAAGCTCCCACAACCTTTGCCATAAGTACTGATGTTGGTGAAAAATATACTAATTACTGACATTAAACGTTTAATAATCCAATTACAACGATGGAGTGAAAAGGAGTGTTTTTGTAAAAGAACTCAGCAGAAGTAAATCGAAATAAAATCCAGAAACCTTCAGCCAAGCCCTCATGCAGATTCAGCGATATTTTAAGAGAACGTTACTAAATTTCATATTTAAATTGCGGAAGCTGCATTATTGTTATGGATACTACAGAAACGTCTTGTTAAAAATAAACCAAGTAAGCCTCCCTTTGTGCGGAACACAAATATATTACTTTGTATGAAACTCTTGCAGAACTTTTTAAATATTTTGTAGTTTTTACCTCCAGTTTGTTCGTTTTCCATTAGAGAACTAATTTTAATAGGATACATTTAAACTACGTCGTAACTTTTACGAATTTGGATCGTCGTTTGTGATCAACAATGTTCTAAGTACCCGCGAGTGGACATGAGTTGCACATGGGGTGGGGGAAACAAAAAAATAGGAAATGGAGAATCAATTCAGTTTTGGATTGATCACTTTATAGAAAGGTATTCGGGAAAATTTGAGCATTGTAGATTCACCTACCCTGCGAGTATGTTATTAATAATGTTCTATTGTTTAGTATTTAGAATTAAATCTATAAGTAATTATCTTCCATTCGACGAAAATGTTCAGAATTACAGAAAATCAGGCCCCATTCTGAGTCAGTTTAATGAAAACAACATAAAAGTTACTATCTTTCCTAAAACATATTTAGTATTATTCTTTTCTCTCTTGCTTCTTTTCCTACACAGGTCCCCCACCATATTCTGCGTAGTGTTTGTTATTGTGCCCCTCCTTGTGCTGCGTATCTTGCCGTCATAACTACTCGTGTTAACATCTTTCATGCAATGCTGTCACAGTTGGAGTTGAAATTCACGAAATTTTTGTTTATATAATTTCTTTCACGTTAGTAGCCACTAACGGTCTGTCATTTATAGCTTCCTTTACCACACTCTTTCCTAATGTTGGTGATATGTTATCAGTTTATTGCCACAAATAAATAAATAAATACTATATGCTCGGCAGAGAGGTATATACGGAATGCCAACAGTATCGCAAGACACAACTCAAGAGGATTTATTGTTTACTGGAACGCAGTATTAAAAAATAATATTTAATTCAGTTAATGGCTCGACTGCTAGAATTCTGTCCGTTAGTTTACTGTAGGATGACCTTACATTTTGATGACGTAAGTGGGGTGATCATGAAATGATAACGAGTATGTGGCAACTTTGTGTGTGTGTGACTGTTGAACCATTTCAAGTATGGATTTAGTATGAGTCTTAACCTTGCCATTTGAATGATAATTGCCCAAAGTTCTACTTTCGTTTTCACTCCAATTTTACCTTAGCTCGTAATCTGAAAGGGAAAGGTATTTATTTTTTATTATATTTTTTTATTTTCTTATTAGAATATCCTTATCGAAAGGCTAGACGAACAGTGCGTTTTTCCTCCTGTCTTTCTACGGCGGTATACCAGGACACTGAATTTTGTCCGAGAAATTTGTTGTCTTTGTAGCCATGTAACGGCGCTACATGGGTTTTCTCCGATTGATGGGTTTTTACCATTTTTCTTAGCAGTTCTACTTGGGTTTTCCTGGAATTGCGAAAATACAGGGGGAACTGCCTGAATCAAACCAATGTAAGTAACAGTTTTTCTTTTAGAGACAACTTTTGTCTTTAAATTTGTCCATTGTCATCAATTTTCGAGATAAAAGGGTGACGGAAGGACGGAAACAGGGACAGAGACTGCTAACTGAACACTTTTAGAGAACCTCTTTCTTACGGATTGGTCAGTAACTCATACTTGGTAGCTTGGAAAATATTGTGATTAGTGACAAGTCCAGTGAAGTTTGCGGAAGGAAGTGGTCGTGGCCTGATGTGAGTCACTATTCCAGAATTTGTCTGAAACGCTGAAAACTCAATTGAACCAACTGCAGGCCGAGATTTAAAAACCGCACCTGCAGAAAGAAACAGTGAATTTAATTACTCGAAGGCGACATTCAGTGATAAAGTGTAAATATTTGTACTTTTATTAGTGGAATCTGTTTCAGGTGTCTACGTCACTCACCTTGCAGCTCGTTAATTTAGTCTGTCCGTCACAAAATTATATGCCCCATATCGGCGGGCTAATGGGAAAAACATTGCAACAAGGACGACGGTAACATGACCGCTTCAAGGTAGCTGAAGTTTTCACGGCTCCTCAAAATGCAATCTACCGTAAACTTTCCATTTTTGACAGATGGATGAGATATTTGAGCCACTAAATTTTTCATTTCCTTTTTGCTGTAACCGTACTTTTAAAATACGCGATCCTCGGCTGTCCGTTCTTTTAATGAAATAAAATATTTTTTTGCCTGTCTGATTATTATTTTCTTTGTGTTTAAAAATATTAACTGCATCGTGTTTACGTTCTTCACATTGTACCTTCTTCATTCCAGCTGTGTAAAATAGCGCAAGGCTTGTACTTTATTTCATCGAAAAGACATCTCAGTCCTTTAAGTTAAGAAAAGGGACTTGTGTAAGCTTTCGCTTTCATTACGGGTGGTGATTCGTAATTTAATGGCTTCGATAAGAGGTTATGTGAAAGTGTTGTTACATAAACCTGGTACGAAATGCTTTTAAATCTGTGCCATTTATATAACTTAATATTTGGTAAAATTATGGTCCATTTTACTTGCAGTAAATAAAGCATACATGAAGTGGTAGAGATCTATATATGTGTGTGGTAAATAATACGGAAAATGGTAATGTGCACTCGTAAGGAGAGCATGAATCGTAGACACAAACAGTTCAATTTTGCAGATAAATCCATTTCACCTCATTTATCTACCTGAAAACGCCCAGCACTAGAGGTACGTTGACCGCATCGACACTTGCATTGTCTTTTCCAGTTTACACCGTCACACCCTATTTCTTTAAGAGCAGTTTTACTTTTTATCCTTTGTCTATACGTGGATATTCCGAGAGGTCTCTTTCCTTCACACTTTTTCTACCACAAACCTGTTTGCAGTAATCTGTCCTCCGATACGGTACTTCTTATTGCCACACTTATACGGTGCGTACAAGTTTCAGAGCTATTACACTTATCTGCACTTAAGAGTAACTCTACGCCTTTCAGTGACAGGAAGTATGAGAGTGGCCCTGCTCTCATGGAAACATCAATACTATCCTAGTGTGTAAATATGTAACGCATCGTCGTATACAAACAGTTTACAGTTACATGGTACATGACGTACTTCTGTTTTCTGATGCCGTTTGCAAACACTGTGTTCCCGAGCAGAACAGGAAAGCGTCTAAATTAAGTTTCGAATTATCTTAGTGTGAAGAATTACTGGAAACATGACTTGATAAATCCTAAAGAGGTCACAGTAAACGGATGGTTGCAGCAAGGAACTTGTTAGAGCGGGACGTTAATTACAGTCCGAATGTCAGTGAAATACTTAAAACTAAATCGTTTGTCACCTACTGCATTAATTTACCAATTTTCTGACTGCCTTTTGTTTTGCTGTAATTAAGACGTCTCATAAATCACTCCCTCTTTTTCTCTAACCTCTGCCATTGTTATCTATACAATTTCAGTAGTTTCCTGAGAACCACTTGACAAGTCTGTAGCGTATCCAATAAAATGAAAGTCACATAAATGTGTAAGAACTACATTTTATTATGAGGTAAGAATTCAAACTTCCTTAAGAGTTTATTATTTTCAGCCCTCCTTTCACAATTTCTGTTGTATGAAATTCTTGTGATCTCAGTGTAAGAAATTTATGCCTGAACAATAGTTAATTTAAAATTGGATGACTGTATCACGTGCCACAAAGTGTACGTATTACGGGTGTTCCCAGCGCTCAATTTTGAAACCGTGTTGTTCTGAGGGGAATGTATTCGTGGGAGACCAAAGTTACATATTTTAAGGGCCATTGCAAATTGATAAACTCCTAGAAAACAACTGGCTTGAATCTACTTTCATATCACGCAGATATAAATTTTGTATTGTGTTATTTTTACGCAGACCTTCTAAGTTCTATCCCACATTGTTACATACTAATGGCGTGGGAATCTATGTTACTGTTGGGAAAGAAATTGTGCGGTCTGCATAGAATAATTTTACTAAGCTCTTATTATGCCGCCATAAACATGAAAATTGAATTGATGTTGCTGCGTTTTTTTTTCTTTTCATACGTCGTTATAAAAATACTAATTTATTTGTAGTTACGAGTAGATGTGGTGTGGCTTTTCATTTATCAAGGTTCGTTCAGGCTAAATTCACTTCTGCTAATAAACTTTATACATTATTAATATAAAAAACAGCGAAGTTGCAAACCGGACTTAAGCGTGGCCTCTTCGTGACAAAATGAGTGAAAGAATATTTCGTCTCTAATATTAACTTTACCAGGTGTGAAATGGGAATGTAATTAGATGTGTGTTAATGGTTTGTGATGCTAGAGTACATTAAAATCCATCTCTGTGCAAGCGGTGGAGGCGTTAAGGGGGAAAATTTCAGTATAATCCTGCACATTATTAACCTCAGCTCACGATGAGGCGAGATGTCAGTTTCACGTCTTCAGCGCTTTTGCCCGGAAAAGAACGCCCGGTAGTTGGCTAGTTGAGTCGCAGAACCGGTAAGGATACTTTGGGAGACGAGAGAAATTTCTTGTACCAGCCGGCAATCGAACCATGATTCCTCGGGTGCCTGGCCCGTTATTCAGTCACTGTATCGACTGAGCTATTCTGTTTCCACTTAAATTCAGTAGGCGCCCTGTTGTTGTTTCAAAGGCGAATAAATAAGACTATTCTGCATAACTCTACGGAAGTGTAATAAATACGTACATGAGAAACAGAATATTTTAACAAGTTAGGAAATGCATGGTTCCGTAAAATAGAGCTTTTATTCAGTTTTACTTGCCTCAAAAGCTGTTAGATTTTATGATACTTTAATTGCCTCAACAATTTCTTTTGACAATTTTTTTCTCAGACAAAAATTTATTGAGCTACATTTGATATTCGCAAAAAAATGCATGTAGATCTTCATGTAGAACGTTTAGTTTTAAGGTAAATACGGATGTGCTTAAGATCGTCATAACCCCATATGAATAAGTTTGATAGTCGTGTGACGTCTTTGTTGAAGTTTAAAACTTAAAATTATTACTGCCTGGTGTCTAATTTTTAAGCAGAAAAGTATATATTTTGTACCAGACTAAGTATATTCGCTTAATTTTTAACCGGTACAAACTAGTGTAAATACCAAAAGAAAGTAGAATATTTTCTTTTCCACCACCTCCGGAGCAGCTACTGGGCATTCTTGTCCTCCTATCCAGCGGTTACTGTCGTGGATTACCACATATTTCCATCTTCCCCTAAAGTCTAGAATTTGTCTAATTTAATCTTCACAAGCATACGAAACACAGCTTCAATGTATCTGTATCCTGAAGGTTAATAAATATAGAACGATAGGTCTTGTGATCTGTTTCCAGTTTTTTAAATTATTAAGAGCATTTCTTTCGTGCATCTGAATTCTGCTCTTGAATATTTCAATTGCAATTTGAGAATTCCGCAATTACAAAAATTGCCCATATTGTGGAGCCTATGGCTGGAATTCTGATCGAGATAAACCTTGTCGCTGTGATTTATGCTTTCGGAACAGAGTGGTTAAAAATGTGGCTATTAACTTCCCTTACCTATCTGTCTCTTCTTGTGATCTAAGTCGAGAACCCATGAACAGATTTTCTTGAAATTCCGCATTTCAGTAAATTTTATCGAAATTGTTGTTTCTTTTAAAGTGTGGATAAATTGAGAACAGATTACATTAAAACTATGCTTGTTTTTCTGCGTCTGTCTTAATACAACTCAATAGTTATCGCAGGCAGCATACCTTGAATGGAAGGTGTAGACAAATATTAAACACGAATTCTACATGTCACACATTCCAGGAATCCTCACGGATTTTAGACGAATGAATAGGGGTAATCGAAAGCGACGGAATTGTTACGGAATATTTAAAATTTAATTTTTTTTCGGCATTTTATATTTAGTCTTATAAATTATAGAATGCCTGCAGTAATCGTATCGTAGTCCAACAATCCTAATGAATGTTGAAGTAATTTACCGTCAGCGTAACGTAGCTGATAAATAATCAGTTACGTCGCCGTCCACTTGTGCAATGCTACACATTTCAGTTCTTTCGAAGCTTTTTCAGATAATGGTCCGGAATAACTGAAATATGTAACTTACGTATATTACACATTTACATATTTGTGTTAGAGGATGATTTAACTGATAATTTATTAATTGTGAAATCACAAGTGAATGACAACCATCAAGTGCCTTAAACTAATGAGTGGAAGAAGGGAATAAGTGTCTTAACGTTTCGTGGTGTAACATAGCGATGTACCTTGAGAAAAGACATCACTTTATTTTACTTGAATAACTAATGCGGTAATTATTAAAATAATCAGCGCAACTCTTCTAACACATCGAAGGAGAATATTATTTAAATATTTTGATTTATTATTACCTCTAAATTAACTTTATTTTAAATATATTTCAATTTTAACTTATTAACATATGTTATTATATAAATATTATTACAAATTTTGTGTAATTTCCGCCGAAGGTAGCTGGAGTTTACTAAAATTAATAAAATTGTGTAATAAAATTGCTACAAATATTAGATCTCTATCCATAAAATGACAATTTGTGATTGTAAAACTAGGCTTTCCTTATACATTTTTGTTTGAATGATTATGACTCCATACTAGACGAAACAAGTAAAAGGTAAAGTGAACCCGTTACAGGACCGGTGTGGCCCAGAGGGTGGGTAGAGGTAAAGCCCTACTCTTCCATGGCCGCGGCACTAGAAGGGGTGAGTGGTCAGCAGCATGCCCTGCTTTCCCCCCGGGGAAAGACCCGGTACCCAATTTACAGGAGGCTGGGTGGGCCCCAGGGCCGGTCTGGAAGGGCGGAAAATCTCGTCTCCACCGGGATTCGATCCCCGACCGTCCAGCAAGTAGTTAGTCGCTATACTGACTGAGCTACCCGGCCCACAGACCAAACAATTAGCCACTTTATGTAACCAGTTTCATTGTTTTTATAATAGATATGGTGTGTTGACTCCCTTAATTATTGTCATATTATTAACCAGCAATATATATTATATCTCTGTAATTCGCGCCTTTAGTTCAGAAACTGAAACGGATGCTGTTGTACGCGGCGAAAGAAACGAGACAACTTGTGTGTCCTAAAATCGAATAAATTGACTTGCAACGCTCTTTCTGTTAAGATCCATTAACAGAAGCTATACGTAGCACGCTGGTGTCTGGCCAAGCCCTCCTTCGCGTTTTGCCTCCGCCTATGTACTTCTGTCCAACTCCCCGGACACCGATTTTCTCCCACGTCGTGTCCAATCAGGTCCTTGGATGCCATGAGTATAATTACCCGAAACTGGACGTGACCAGGGTTCAAATTACCCTGCCGTACTGCATCGATTTCCTACTGTTTTCTTCTGGTCCCACTCCAATTTATCTAACACGTTCACATTCGGATTCTAAATTGTTCACATTGTGGTTTACAATGCGGGTCTCCCCATGCGGTAACAAACTTTCTGGAAATTAGTCCCTGTAGTCACTTATGTTAGGACGTGAAGCTAATCTGTGTGCTGAAAAGATGCTCTGCTGGCTGTTTTCAGAGGTTATGAAACATAATAAATTTAAGGAATTTTGGAGCAATTCCGAATAAAAAGTCTAACATAATACAAAGCTCTTCTAATTATTATTTTATTCAGCGTGTAGGGAAAAATTTCTGATTCCGAAACTATTGATTCTGTTGCACACAATTTGTACAACATTTTAGACGGTGGATCAGGCTAAAAACCCTTTTTTCTGTGTACATGTTACTGTATATTTCTTAACTCCTGGCCTATTACGGTAAATTTTCGACATTTTAGTGAAATGAGTTTATTATGCACTGCGCATCGTATTACAACTGTAATATGTGGAGTCATATTAGCAAGTGTTCCTGTCACATCTCCATCCCTCTTTTTTGTGGTTCGCTTGACGTCGCTCACTGTAATTCCTGGCTATTGAACATCAAATTCTATCATGGATGTTGATTGATACGTTTGAAAATATTACAAAGGAAGTGGTTGTCTTCTGATGGAGGGATTTATGTGAACGTTTCCTGCAGAGACCGAGAAAAACAACGAAAGGCGTAAGTGATGATAGACGATAACCCGGACAACAATTTAACCAATTGTCCCTCTAACAAAAGTCCAACGCTCTACCATACTCCAAGCCTTTAATTTATGTAAAAAAGTTACATTTATCTCTGTACGTTTTCTTGACCTCGGCATTAGCCTTACCCTCAGAGGATGAGGTCTCTGTGCCCATTGAATAGGAGGCTGGGTAGGAACCGATACTGGTGTAGACGTTTTGGAAAATAGATGAATTTTATGTCCCTTCCACAATTCGATCCCAAAACTTCCAGACCATAGCCTCGTCCATTTGTTTCTTTTTACGGGTACACTTATACCGAGCGGTGTGCTGCGTGCCGAAAATGTTAACGAAGAGTGATGGATGTGACGTTTGGTTTGTGTTATTACTGCTACCTCGCACACACGCAGAGCGTCTAAATTCAAAGTAAAGTTTAGATGAATCGGACTTTAAATTTTATAACGTGATAATTATGTATAATTAGCGACAGGCAATTAGGCAGAATCCCATATATTAGAGTTATTATACATCTTCCTTCCGTTTTATATACTGCAAGACGTCACTGTGTTGATAAGTATCAACATAGAATGACAGGTGGTCATTTTTATATTAAGCCTGTTTGTATATGTCACATATTATACCAGTTCATAATTGAAAACCGAAACCAGACGCACAGCAAGCTTGACGGCCTTACATTTGAGCATAGGATGTGACGTATAGAATTTACTGCCTGGTACAACTGGCGTCGGAAACGTTCTTCTTCGACTGACAGACATGCTTGATTTCGAGGGAACTGAAACACGGAGAAGCGTATTACAGTATAAATTAGCTGTGATACTTTTCATAAGATTTCTTTTTTGTATGTTTCTCCACAAAAAGTCTCTCTATTAAACTGTGCTTCATATTCATGAGCAAAATACATTTACATAACAATGTGTCTTCCGCGTCTGTTAAACAACACAATAAAGTCTACTGTGTTGCTTAAGAGTCAAATGATTCAGTGTAACCGTACACGCCACGATACTATGTGCTAGTGGTGTATAAAGGTTAAGCTTTCCCAGTGTCTGAGTTCAGCTTCCGATTGAACTTTATATTTTCCTTTCCGTGATGCATTTCTGCAACTGACAGGTTCTTTTTCACATTAGGCGGAGACGTTTCAAAGCATAGTTGTACTTCATTGAAGATCTGGCAACATATAATCAGTCGTAGGTGTAACTTGGAAATATGAACTTCCTCCTACGGAGAATGATGAGTTCTGAGGAGTGGAAGTGAGAGAAGACTTGAGCAAATTGAATAATAAATTTAATCGGAATTTTTCCAAATTATAAAATATTATTAGGATAAGGTCAATGGAGTGATATGGGTCCGTCATATAGAAAGCAAGGCAGAGTTGGGGTATGATGCTACATGTAAAATTTAGTCGGAGTACTTATAGGGTAGACCATTTGGAAGATTTATATGTGTAGACATACGGATAATATTAGACCTGAAATACATCTCGCAGAAGCAGGTTATGAAGGCGTGAACTGTACTCCTGTGACACCTGGGTTCACGGCAGTAAGCCTTCGGGTTCGATAAAAGGTGAGGAACTTTACTGTCAGCTCAGTTGTGAAGTGAACTGTCATGAAGATGACGAGAGGACATTGCCTCGAGAAGTTGGTATCCATCTATCAGTCACCACGATGTTACTGACCAGAAGGCAGTATTATTGAAGTTACCACTTCAGACTGATTTTTAAACACGGTGGTATAGTATGTAATGAAACTGAAACAAGTGTAATACGTCGTAATATTCTTAAATATTTACATAATTTATTAACATATAACGCTTTGAACTACCTAAACACATCTACTTATGTATGTATGTGTATAGACAGACAGACAGACAGATAGATAGACAGACAGACAGACAGACAAACAGATGGATGGATGGATGGATGGATAGGTAGGTAGGTAGGTAGTTAGTTAGGTAGATGGGTGGGTGGATGGATGGATGGATGGGTATATGCCTTACGTAATTTTTGTCTCTATATCGAGAACGATAAATGCAATATGTAGATAGAATAGGGAAATTTAAATGTTATTCCAGGTGGTACATATCCTTGTTACTATGCTTCAGAAAGTTAATGACAGTATTGTTAAAGGTGAAAACATACAATATGTGATGCCCTATGGACCGTTTTTTTTGTGAGTGCTCACTTACTGAATGTACCCTCATAAAACACCTTTGTTTGTCCCTTACGTGTATCAACCCACTTCCAGTGTTCCAAATTCATTTACCATTGCGACAATTTGCACAAGATGCATGATCACCCAGTAGTCAATGAGGATCTCAGCCCTTACTATGGACTTCAGTTCTGACCCGTGTTGTGATCGGATTAGCAGTGGGAAGGATTTAATTTCGTTAATTTAATTTCACGAAACGCTTCATCTTCTTGTGTGTTTGTACGCATCTGTTCCGTTCTGTAATGTGGCAGTTAGTTTAATTTGTACAAGCTGACTGAACGTCGATGTCTTTGGACGCGCAGAAAGGCTCGACGCTAAACATGTTTGCAGAGAGAAACTGGACGTACTCTGAGCACATTAATGCAGCTTCTGCTGTCCACATTACGGTGCAGAGCTAAATTAACAGCCATCTACGTAATTGTCTTCCCTGTACGTAACACGAAAATTCTTTACCACTTGTACGTCATTTTCGAATGCTTGTGAAAAGTGTATTAGAATCACACTCTTCATCTATCCGTACGTCTGCACATACACATACAACATAAAATTATGGAACGGTTGAACAGATTTTAAAGAATTTTATTATCGGAGATTTTCACGGACGGTACATGCATACCAACATGTACTCCACATAACATAAACAGCCATTGGACTTTGGCTTGGATCTTTTCAGACTTATGATGAACATAAGTCAGTAACGCTGTAATTTTATACTCATCAGACTATATCTTTTAAATTTCAATATTTTTAAATGTGTTAATATTTGTAGTAATTCCCAGATTGATGTTTTGGTGCTTGCATTCCTTTGTATTTGAGGCTGCCCGAGGATGGCGTCGGGGCGCGATTTATTTAAAATTTATGTATATTTTAATTCTGTTCTATGTTTTGTTTGGTGAATATGACTGACTCTTCGGATGTAAACGTTCTTAGTTGTGTCCATGTAATTTAATCTAAGGAAAACTCTCTGGTACTATGTCATATTTCTCTTCAAAGACATCGTGCCCTTTAACCACCTTGTCTAAAACATCTTCAGTCATTATTTGTCAATGAAAAGAAATCCTATCACGAATTTTACATACACAACTGCATGTATAAATGGTCTTCCTGATGATAAACATATGATGTACGAAACATGTAGAACGGGAGAAGAATTGAATTAAAACATTAATTTCAAAAAGTGTGCATTTTTTGGGTTTACGTTGCATAATTAAATTCTTTCTCGTTTCTTTTTTTGAAATGACTAGCTGCAGGTTTGAGCTGCTTTTGTCTGACTTGCCTGAAAGCTGTCACTTCTTTGTGGACACAAATGTATAGGCCTATATCAAATTGGTATAGTTTGTAAAGGTAAAGATAAATCAATCCCTGCACAGGCCTGGAAATGTCTTGTGGGTTCCATGACGTTGAGACGCCCAGATTTGAAGACAATCGGCATATGAAGAAGGTGAGGTTATCAGCTCTACGCAATGGGCGCCATTAACTTTAAGGATATATTCTTGGTACTCGTCTATGTTAGAGGCTCAGTCGGCTTCAGGACCGTTAGTTGGGTCGGAAAAATTAAGCCAATAAAAAAATTTCTAGAACGGCATCAGGAATCGAACCAGTGACCTTCCGACTTACAGCGAAGTACCTCCATCAACTGCGCAAGCGCGTGCCCCCTATTGGTTTGGGGTCGTCGAAAAATATTTCCCTACTTTCCACACAATACGCAAATTTTTATACAGCCAACAGTAAAGCGTAAAAAAAAAAAACACTTGAAAGAGGACTAAGGCAAAGAGAGAGACCACGAGATAGAAAAAGAGAGAAATGGGTGGGAGAAATTGCGGGATTAGCCCCAGAAGTACCTTGACTGGTACTGTTTTATTTCCAGTGCTGTTTCCTTTTCTTTCACATCGTGTTTTTACACTTTTCTTTTTATTACTGTCTTCATTTGCCAAGCGGTGCTGACTGTTCTCTATGTAAAGTACTGAGGGTGCTCTGCTGTCCGTACTTTAATTAAGCCTATAAGAAAACTGCAAACCAAGTAATTTTCCTTTCGCCTTTTTGTGGCATTAGTGCGTTGTATTATAGTTGTTGCCTTAATGAAGCAAACAACCCAATTTTACCTGAATGTTTAAAAGCGACTTGTATATTTTAGCATTCAAAAAAATATATCCCATAATAATGACACAGAAGGTGTATAGTTTATCAGTTTTTAGGCACGTTCGCAAAATTGCAAAAAGCGACTCTTACCTTCGTCATGTCTGTTCGTCCGCATGGAACAACTGGAATCAACTGGAAGGATTTTCATGAAGTTTTGGTATTTGAGTATTTTCCTACAATCTGCCAAGAAAAGTTACATTTAAGTCGGAAAAGAATAAAGTGTACTTTACATGAAGATCAACTTGCGTTTTGATCATATCTTGCACATTTCTTCTTAGAATAAAAAAAATGTTTCAAACTTTGTAGAGAAACTCGAAACACATTTTATGTTCAGAAAATTTTTTTTTTAAATCTTGCCTTTAATAGATAATGTGGAAAAATATTGTAGAGAGGGGCAGGACACAGATAACAATATGGCGAATGCGCATTCCTTGCTGGGTACCTAAGGCTACAAATAGACACACAGGTTGTGTAATACTCATTGCACTTCCACTGTTCAATGTTTGTATGAACGCGCCACAATGTTAAGTTATTCGCACATAGCCTGCCTTGTTCCTATCAATTACATGGTGGAAAGTGTGAAAACCAGATACGGAATGTTGTTATTTTGTGTGCTGCTACTGAACGTACTCGTTAATTTAACACAGTCGCATATATTTTTAACACTTTTACTCATTTTCGTCACGTCTTACTTACCAGTGAGAATATTGTTGTGAAGTGTGAGGATGTGTACTCAGTGTGTGTTATGTTACTTTCGTTTCGAGGTCATGTGCGTATACTTGCTTTGTGAGAAAATGTTTCTTAGATGTAAGTACAATACACAATACAATGCTGCACTGTTGCTTGTACATCGCGTTTTATAGATTTCGCTCACGTGACTCTAAACGTATCATGGTTTGGGCGGAAATCTACTGGAGTAGCTCCCGACTCTTCCACCTGATGGCGCGCTAGAAAATACAGTTGGGTCAACGTAAGTATAACGAAACTTTGAGGCGCGTTCTTGCAAGCACTGTACCGTGCAAAAGTAATGTGTATTACATATTCTGAATAATTTTTGTAACCCAAATTATCCAGTGTGGATTGTGCATGCGCTGTATTATATAGTCTTTTGTGACCCGTCTGGCTGTGCCTTATTTTTTTACAATGTCTCATTAATTTCACTGTTTTAGAGAAAAAGATTTTGAATATAAAATGTGTTTTTATTTTCTCTAAAACGTTTGTCGGAAAGTTTGTTGTCGTTCTAGCAGAATTCAGCGAAATGCTGCCATAAACATACATAAGTTTTCATGAAAAGAACTCATTATTCTTTTCAGATTTCAATGAAACTTGAATTTTTTCGACAGATTTTCGAAAATATTAAAATACACTATTTTATGAAAATAGGTCCAGTGCGAGCCGAGTTGTTCGGTGCGAACTGACGGACAGACTTGAAAGAAAGCTAATAGTCGCTTTTGCCAACTTTTCGAACGCGCCTAACAAAAAGAATGGCCCAATAGTAGTATCAATGTTCTTGCTCGTTTTCTTGCAAAACTCTGTTAACAGTCATGGCAAAATGTCGCGAACACTAGAAACGTACCGACATTATTTGTGCCTTTAACAATAGCACTGTATGAGCAGCACAAGTGGCCTAACGGATAAACAATTTTTTAATCGTGTCGTGCTCAGTTCTTGTCACAAAGAGCCTCTTTGTGCACTTTTTAGCATGCCAGCCGAGTAAAATACAGAACCTGATATTTGTACCAGCTCTTTAGTGTCGTCCTGTGCGCACATATGTGGATTGTAGTTGGAGTGCTACGCGTTCTTATCTTTGGAACCTTATGGTAGTGTCTGGTCAATTTCCCCTTCCAACAAATTTAGGCCCTATCTGTAGTGATGACACTGACTGTGACCTATAAGATTCGCTGGTTTGACCGCGGCGTCTCTTTGGGTGTGGCCGCAATATCTAAATGAGTATCCACGCAGGGAACAGACTAGAAAGGTTGACTGTAAAAAAGGTTCGTTTTTGTTATTCTGACAATATTAGCTTTAATGAGAGTAGCGTAATACGTTTCCTCTTTGGGAAGTAAAAAAATATGGTACTTCGTTGTTAGTGGCCATCTCAAAGTTACGTAAAGCTACTGTTAGCTTTATCACATCTGTCCGTCCCTACCTATACCAGAATTTAAGTACATCTTTCTTTGCGCACGAACAACACGGTTGCCGTTGGACGGATTTTCATGAAAGTGTAAATTAGGAGCTTTTTTCTAAACTCTCTCGAGGTAATTCAGGCTTGGTTAAAATAACACAAAGAAGGCACTTCGCGTGAAAACCTATGTACATTTCATGACGAGTTTTGTTGAATGCTTTTTGCGATCAGAAAGTAGTAGGTAAGTTACTGCAGACATGGTGAATTTATTTACTTACTTAGTTACCTACTTACTTACTTACTTACTTCATGGTGCAGAGTCTTCCTGAGAAGCTAACTAGTTTCCAGCTAGTCCAGAAATTCCCCGCATTTCACGGAACCCGAAGGTTCATTACCGCACTCACAAGCGTCCGCCACCTGTCTCTATCCTGGTCCAGCCCAATCCAGTCCGTATACCCACATCCCACCTCCTGGAGATCCATCCTAATATTATCCACCCATCTACGCCTAGGTCACCCCAGTGGTCTCCTTCCCTCCGGTTTCCCCACCAAGACCCTATACACCCCCTCTCCTCACCCTTACGCGGCACATGCACATTTAATAAGAAATATTTGTATATATTTCTTCGAAAATCATGTTTTTCAAAGATAAAATTTTGGAAGGCAAGAGAGGACGAATAAACAGCTATTTTCGTATAGATTCGTTTTTTGTGACTTAATCGGTGACGCATTATTTGTGTTACTATCTCACATTCATGTGCGTTTGGCGATTTTATCTTTACACAAAAACAGAATTGATTATTATCTTTACACAAAAACAGAATTAAATAAAATAACTTGCAAAACCTATTATATAATATTCAGTAATTATGTTTCGAAATATCAAATTTGTTATAGGCCTCGTAAATTATACCTACACATTTTACGTTGTTTACAAATTTATGTAAATAAATCAACAGTCGCAGAATATGTCGACTGGTTGAATATTTGTTATTACGTATAACCGATAATTTTAACACAGACAAAAGTCAACATAGATATATCAAGCAGATGCCTCAAGTTCCTGTGCTTTTTTATTTCCCGAGACTATACATGCACTAAGGTGGAGTCTCACACAAAACGTAATCCGCTTATAGGGTTTACGTAATAACGAAGAAAGGATGAATGGGGGAGCGGCAAGGGACACATTTGTAATAATAAGACGGTACACAGCACGTTCCAATTTTCGACAAGCAAACACAGTGACAGAGTGATAAATATGGTTGCATCTGCGACTTTCAAGAATGAAAGGCCCAAGAGCCAACTGCAACAACAAGTAGTGTCAAATCCAGACTCAAAACTTCGACCCAACCAAACTTTGTTTTCATGAATTCCAATCTGTCCACAGTTCCTTTATGTAGGTAATTTATACCTTTTTTAATGCGTAAGTAAAGGGAGAATTTTAAGAGATATTTTTGCCATACGGAATTTTGATGGGGTGACCAAATGTGTAACGGGATGGAAGTCATGTGGCACGCATGTCAACGATGAGACATAGTTTACGAAATTTGTTTGGAAAACTCTTAAAATTTGTAATAGCAACACAATTATTTGTACTTGCATAAAAAATGTTGCGTGAAATTCACAATGGTTGTTCATCTGTTCGTAATATTGTGCATGTCGGAAGGTAAAAATTATAACAATAAAATATGAATTAATGGTTCTTTGTTTTAAGGTGAAAAATCGGAACGTTTTTAATGTTTCCTGTTGGTTCTATATTTTTTATTGAAAGTTGAAGTGAATTTCTGTCCTCAGTATGTCACGCAATTTCTGTCATTCTCGGGGAAATTCCATCACCAGGAAAAAAATTGCTATAAGCAGTTCCAATTACGCTGAGTAAAATCTCATCGCTCTGGGAAAACCGATCACCGGGGAAACCCCAACAGAGGGAGAAAGCCCGAATAACGTCATTGCAACGAGACCGGGGAAAAGGTTACACTTGCAGAACAGTTGCTGTTATTCTTGTGCTAGGGTAACAGGAAATCACAGACAACTGCGTATTCATTGCAAACTTTCTGCACGGGCATGACAATTATTTTCGGTATGCTGAGCAAATTGCCTGAAGTGATGACTGTCGTAACTTGTAGTTGGAAGGTTGACCTGAATAATTACTGTCCCGCCTGAAACATTTATGACTTCGCGCGGTCTCTTCAGTACCTCCAGCTGTTCCACGTCTCTGTTTTGTCACTTTCTTTTGAATTTGCAGTTCACCAATCGTCCTGTCACTCGGCAGTGTACAATAATGTGAACTTCTGACTGCCTAGTTACACAAACAATAAATAAATAAAATCATAAATATTTAGTACAATGGTAATTGTTTCAGCGCGTTGAAGAAACCTAAACACAATCATTTTCATATTTTCCTATGCAGTCGAAATCATAGAATGCTTGCTTATTCCTCGTTTATTTCAGCAGCACTTTTCCGTTAAATTTAAAGGAATTGCGTAATAAGTTTGAATCAAAATGAGATAATTTGTGATACAAAATTAGTCATATACAATCAGTTTGTGTTTTGTGTAATAAACATAATTTGTACGTAACACACCATTTTTCCTTTATTGTTTTCTGAGGTACATGTATAATATGAACAGCATGTACCATGAACGGTAGTCGCAGCTTTTCTCTACCTTCTTGGTTACCCGTTACACGTAGCTCTTACCTCCTATACAATTGCAATATGGGTAAGAGTTCTAATGAGATTTTGTTGCTTAGTTCAAATTTGTTGTTGTGGGACATACAAGGCTATGGTGAAACCGAAAGCCTGTCTTTCATTCCAACTCCAGACAAGGGTGAAATACGATAAACACGCTGAATGAACATTTTGTTAGCGTGCATTTTGAGAACAAAATTGTGAAAAACGACTAATAGCCTCATTATGTCTGTCTGTCCGTCCATCCGTTCGTCTATATGTCCGCATGTAACAACACATCTTCCATTGGTGGGATTTTCATTAAATTTTATATTTAAGGGTTTTTGAAAATCCACTGAAAAAATTGAAGTTTGATTAAAATACGTAAAGACCTGTGTAAATGTATGAATGTATCTAGCTGAATTCGTCTTAGAATGAGAAATATTTCAGACAAAATTTGTATAGAAAAATCAAAACACATTTTATTTTCAGTAAGTTTTTCCGAAATATTTATGTGTAGGAGATAATATAAAAATTACTGTAGAGTCTGGCAAGTTGCTGATGATATATTACGGCGCAGATATCTCGCCAAAATACAGAAACAATTCATGATATTTAATCATTTTTGTATTTCCACAATAGTTATGCAAACCCACCTAAATGTTGCGTTATAAGTGATTCCTAACAAAAGCCATGAGATTCAGCCTTCCACAACTAATTGGGGTGACTGAATCTGTGTGGTCTTGAAGCTTATCTTTAGTTAGGTAACAAATGTTAAGCTGCTTTCTCGCTGTGACATACTGGTAGCGTGTAACTTTCTGTAGGGTTGTTATACTACTTGAGTTTTGTTCCCTTCTTTAATGAACAAATTAGAAACCTCGATATGGCGATCCGAAATACAAGAAGACAGTTTCCAGTGTGTCTGTAGACATTTCGCTGGTTTATCATCAAGACTCTGCAGTGAGAAATTAGTTATAACAATCTTTTATTTACGTATTGTACGTCACTTGCACCACAGGTGCAGTGTTACGGTCCAGTGTTAAAGTTTTGCAGAAGAATGATGGGGAATTAAGACCTAGTTCAGGTCATATTTTTATAAGTCTTTCAAACAGACGAATATTTCATGTAAACCTAATTAAAATGAAATGTGTTTTCAAGTTCCGTATCCTAAATATGTCTGTACGTATTGCTATGCTCCACATATATTTTTATCTATTTATTTCGTGCAAAATATAAGGGAATTTTAATTAAACCTGATATCACGCATGTTACAGAAGAATTTCCCTAATACGATGTTTTTGGAGTGTTTAACTGCCATCGACATTTCTGTATTATTAAACCGGTATCACTAATATGGCCCTCACGCAGTAGGTGATACGTAATTTTGTAAAAGTATTGCTGGGTTTGCATTCGCACGAACTGATTGTGTTAAAATTTTAGCCTTTCTTTTCATGAATATGTTTGTTCCCGGGGGAGGGGACAGTAAACTTCGTGGAATCTGACAATCATGGGCATACAATCTGCAGCGCCTCGGGCAGTTTGGTTCCAATATTTGACATAACGACCGACTGTAAACTGTGGGTTGCAACCTCGCTGAAGGAGCCTATGGAAGTTATCATGCATGACTCGAAATATCTCAAATTCTATAATTCAGAAAAAAATATTTTCAACGGTCCAGGAACATGTTGAAATTTAGACATTGCGTTTTCGTCGTTTAACTCTAAGGTTTAAAGTCCGTTACTCTCTATCAAACCTGAAATTGCGATTAAATATATGATCTGCAGTTACCGCTTTCGGGACTGATTATTTGCTCTCCCTCTGTGGTCACTTTATGCGGTTGTATAATGGTGAATTCAGAATTCCAGAACGACACGATATTGCTGATGGTAAGCGTATATGCACATAATTGAATGTTTAAGAAAGGAAATTTTCTCTCAGAAGTATTAGAGGATTTCAATTGGTTTTCTTAATAAACAACCATAATTACCCTGAATGTTCTTAGCTGAATTAAACTCACAATAATAGTGTGATGTCTTCCCTTTTCATAAATTTTTAATGGAACTAATTTCATGAAAATCTTCACAGTAAGCTCTTCATCATTTGAAACACAAATCCCGTAAAAGTTTATTCAATAAATTCCTGTATCACAAGTAACACAGCGCGTTTCTATTACAAATTGCGATGTGCTAATGCTATTACGGGAAATAATCACTCTTTATTATGAGCTTCATACGAAACCCACAAATATGCTGTGTCGAGAAAATGTAGATATTTTTTATGCTAAATCAAATGATATATTTGCGGACACTACAGTGTCGCAAGGTTTCTAGGCGGCATTTTCAGTGTGACATTCACTTCTCTAGAATATAACAAAGGACACAGTGGAAACATTTTTTACAAACTATGTAGGTAGCAGGAAAATTTCCATGAACACATCACGGGAATCTCTCAATAACTGAAAACCAGAGCAGAAATTTTTCAGATGTACCTGAAAGAAAAGTTTATTTTCATCATATTTTTGTTTCTAAGTAGGTTAAATTGGAAGTGAGACAGGTCTTGATCTGTTAAGGAAAGAGTTTTCTAGAGATTGTAACGTTCTGTAGAAAACAAACGTTCATACGGCTAAGCTGCGTCCGGCTAGCAGATTTGTACAATTCTGTTCCTTAAATTTGGTTCTGACATTAAGTTTAGAATTAACCGCCAGGATCTAAGATCTCATACTTTACATTTGATTACACGTTATTTCGGTGCACTAATAAGGAGATTTATTCGGCGTAAAATAAGAAAGAAACAATACTATCGTACTTTTTATGATGATAAATTTTGTAATGATATAAGCCTACTGCAAAGGAAATGCCACTCCGTTCATTTAATAGCGCCTTCCACCAAAATAACTTAATTGTTTTTATCATTACAGCACACCAAACCTGGTGATCGCGAGGTCTAAGACGTAGGTCTGAAACTGCTTAGTTGCTGGGATGGTGGTTTCGAATCCCGCTGAGACTATGGATGTTTTGGTCACATGTATTCGTGGGTGAGACGAGCGGAACACTCGTTTAGCTGAGTCCCACAGGATGTGCGTAATTTTGTGTGATCTACGGACCTCAACAGTAAGACGCCTTAGATCAGATGTTGGTTATTGCGTCACAGAAGAGAGTCAATACAGCACTGCCTGTAAATCTCAGTAGCTGCGTGGGAACACCACTGTGGTGTGGTAACATTTCGTATAATCTGGACATCGGAAAGTCACTTTCAAATTGAAGTATGTACAGTGGAATGTGCAAAGTATTTATGGATTGATTTGGGACAGTGGAGCTTGCGAAGTATCATTGGATTGATGTTAGAACAATTGGAGTCTGCAAAGTTTTTATGGATTTGATGTTGGAACAATGGAATGTGTGAAGTGTTCATGGATTGTTGTTGGAACAATGTTGTGTCTGAAATATTGCTTGACTAATGTTTCAGCAGTGGAGCGTGTAAAGTGTTACTGTATTGAGGTCTGAGTAGTGGAGTGTGTGAAGTGTTTCAGTATTGAGTTTTGGGCTTTAGGGATGTATGGTGGATTCATCTGGCTGAGGACGTCAACCAGACATGTGTTTCTAAATGTGACAGTGAAATTTTGAATTAAAAACCAAAGGCAGGTTTCTCTTGACAAGTTAAGTTGCACGAAAAAACATAAAAAACCTACTTTATAACAAGAGCCCATGAATCTGAACACCTTGATCTGAACTCTCAACTTGCAGGTGTGACTGATTTGTTTTTTTTTTTACTATGGCGAATGTTACTGATAGTTTTCCGTAATACCTTTTGTGTATTATTCCCTCTTCATCCTTTTTTTATTTTGTTTTGTCATTATTCCCTAAGTGTGACATTTTCTACAGTAATAATACAGGTATTAGTAACATTCCATAATCTACGTACAGTTGTGAATAACATAATTCTGAAATTGTAGAACTTTCTGATAAGGATATGGGATGCAAATAATCGAACGTGCTCATTGACACTTTATTCGTACACTTCATATCTGGTTACATTTTAGACATGTATTTTCCTTTAATCACATTTATGTAATCCTGTGTATTCAATTAATAAGGTGCCATACCACTAATTACATTCTGAAATTAATGTGTAATTTTTGTTATTGAATTAACGTTCAACGAAAGACTTCGAGAAGACTCTTAACGTCTCTTAAGAGGGAATAATTAATATGTATATTTTGTAAGAAGTGGTGAAAGAAAGTAAACGAATTTTCACAGCCATTAAACATTACGATAATTACAATTTTTCCTTTTTCAGGTATGCCAACCATATGTACGTGCACACGGCCTGTCCGTGAATCGTGTAAGTACAGTTGTGTTTGTGAAGGCCCTTCGTAATTATTGTGTGCCACCGGTACTTTAAACTGTTTGTTGATTAACATAAAGTGTTAATTGTGCTATTAACTTGTAATATTCGACCGTTATTTTAGTAGTAGCAATTCAGTGGTCAAAGGAATTTAATTAAACACCCGTAACATGCCCAATACGATTCCTACTCGTCTAACTCATAAAGCTATAATTATGTTTCGTTTATGGAACGCGTCCATTTTTAGCCGGATGTGTGTAAAATGAACTACATACAAAAATAATTAAATTTCCTATTTATTGTGACGGTCGTGGGATGTCGATGGCCTTTAATCAAAACAGTATAACCAGCAATTTGCGTTATCTTTTAAATAAAAATATGATACACGAATTTAGTACAATTAATGAAAAAAGATCTCGGCTATTGTGCAGTATTACTCGGAGTAGTTGGATGGTTATTTATCGACGTCTCGGGACAACGTATCGGTCACAGCACGTCGGTAACTAAGTAATAATATACGCTGCGTAACTTCCCAGAAAAGTCGAAATCTCCTTTACACAGCGGCGGAAACCTGGTATCTCGCTCCTTCAAGAAAGTAGTTCATGCTCTAAAGAACGCTGTGGGCGGTACCGTATTAATTTCTCATTTCCATTGATTTATGCTTATATTATGTGAAACTCATATTGTATTCGTTGCAGTAAGCGTAATCGTGTCGCATATCTTCAATCTGTGAAAGGTTTTGTGAAATATAAGCGGTTGCGTATTGAAAAAGTATTGAAACGAATTGGTACGCTTTTGTTGCCTTACATGTTACGTTACGTTATTGTATATGATATTCTACCAGCTACATGACATCTCCTCATATAAGCCATCATCACGCTGCACAACAATTTAAAAATTAAATTCTTGTAATAAGACCAACTATATACACTAATTTCTAAAATTTATTTTTGGAATAAAATTCTACATGTTTCGGACATTTCCTCTGTCCATCATCAGGAGTTTTTCACTGTACAGACAGCAGTGGTTTATGTCGTACATGTTTACTGACAGCTTGCGAGGAGGATCTTGTCCGCAAGCTGTCAGCAAACCTGTATTACATGCACCGTTGCTGTGTGTACAGTGAAAATCTCCTGATGATAGACAGAGGAGATCCGAAACGTATAGAATTTTATTCCAAAAATAAATTTTATAAATTATTGAATCCGGTTCGTTTTATTATAAGAATTTATCACGATGCACGGTCACCTGAACGTCAAATTAAAAATTAAAGTGACAACATTTAGAGGATAAAAGTCAAGTATGAGATCTCTAAAGTTTTACGTAATTTTGAATGAAATAACATTTATTAATATTACATTCAAAAAGCACTAAAACGCGACGTCTTAACAACAACAGCAGCAGCAGCAGCAACATAAACAATAACAACAACAACAACTACAACAACAATGGACTTACTGATTATAACATCTGTGTCCGTCCAGTTTATTTCCTGTAGCCTAACGGTTCAACTCGGGCCTAGGCCGCGTTATCGTTGAGGTTCCTAGATTACACACAATTAGACATACACTCACACATTCACACAAACACACACACACAAACACACACACGCACGCACCCAGTAGGACTCCTCTGAAAGTTTTATCAGCTGCCTGTATCTAACACAACCGGAAAGTTATGTCATGGGTTTGAAAAATTAATACCATTGCCTAAACCATGTGTGAAATTTTTAATAATAAGGTCAACGGTTTTACTTTAATGGTGCGCAGCTACACTGTAAGCCATCTCCTTACCAGAACTGTTAGGTCACGATTATTTATGCGTTTATGGCTCATACAAGTGCTGCTACGTTTAAGGGGCAAAGGCAAGAAGAAGGTACGTATGTTGACCGTTTCTGTAAGCAACCCAAACCTCCATGTTACTGTCAGAACTTAACGAATCTCGCTGGAAACGCATTTTATTGGGTACAAGTCTGTTGAGGCTACGTAATACAGGGCTGCACAAATGACTTTTTAATTATTGTCACCGTTACCGTCATTATCATTTTTGCTATTAATCATGAAGAGTTATGTTATATTTTTTGGTTTTATATATCTGATATCATGCCAGTAACATTAAATTGACAAAGGAAAGTGTAGTGTCCTCTGGTCGCTACTGTAGTAATAATTATATATTAGTATTCTAAGTTATTAAATTATGGCAATTGTATTAGCTCATGTTTCCCCAGTTTTCTACTTGCGTGCTCATATAACCTCATTCCTATACGCAGCCACACATGAAGATGAATATTTATGCCGTTATTCCATTGACGTTTCTCGTTTCCAGTCTCGCAGTTTTACTGGCGTATCTGCTCTTTCTGTTGACTTTCCGCCCTTTCTGTTCTCTCGACTCGACAAATGAATGAATCACTTGACATTGCAAAGTGTCATCAGTCACACGAAGTAACAGAGCAAACACCAGCACAACGGTGGCAGTGTTATTTCTGAAGTTTCAGCAACTGCAAGATGGATTTCCCTTCCTCTGTATTCAACTACCATTGTTCTTATTCGTCATCCATTTTAATTTTGTATGTTGCGATTTAGAAACTTTGGGAGAGTCTTTGGTAGCGTTTGTCTAAGATATAAACCTGCATTTGTGATTAAATATATTTGTATATTACAACAGTTTAAGTTCTAGGAAAGACTTACCCTCCCCCCCCCTTCGTTCGGCTTCAATCTTCTTACATTTGGTATCGTCTCTAAAGTGACTATTAAGGACGAAAAAAGTGATAACGGTAATATTTAGCTTTCAAAAACTAAAATTTATCTAATTCTTATACTGGTGTTCAAATACACGAAATCAGAAGTGGTTGGGTGGTTATTGTAGTCTAATCGTTGATGGAAGATGCCATTTGTTAGTCCTAAATGTTAAAAATGGTATTAAAGTTAAATATATGAGGTTTAAGACTGTGTATATGTCAAGATTTAACTGTCTCATGGTAGATGCCTTTGGTGGACTGTGTAAAAATTATAATTTTCGGAACTGTCAAAATTCCTTAGATAGTTTGATAGACCTAGAGACTACTGGTTGCTCAATAACAAATCCATTTCCATGAGATCAGTTATATCTAATCGGGCTTGAAATAAAAATATAAAATTTCTTGCACAAATTTATTTTTTGTTCCGGGAGATAGATATTGGGCCTAATGTAAAAAAAAAGCTTATGTTTCTGTATTGTTGCTCTATGCAATAAGATAGCTACAGAGACAATGCAGTCTATACATCCGATGTTCATCTTAATCGTGATCGAGGGGTCAGAAGCCCTACTTCGTAATCCGTAGCTTCCGATTTCGATCAAAATACTGGCTACTCTATTGACTGATTCAGGTTGGCAACTTCATCCAGTAGTCGAGATAAGCGCTATGCACTAAAGTATGGTATTGTAGGACGATACCGTTCGTTATGGCAATCGCCCACCCTTCAGTATATTAATGCATAAATAATTGAAAATCTTTTGTGAACGTAACCAGACTCGTCAACCACATAACTCTGTTCAAGTTTCGCTTGGTACTTATCATGGTTATGTTTTCGTTGGTTTTACAAATTGCTGCTTCTGTCAGGGTCGTGCAAGCCTACCTTTTTTGAAATTCGACATTTATCAACTTGCTGTAACTTTTGATCAGTCGTTTGGGGATGTTTCACTGTGGCGACTGAAAAATGGTTACCGACGTTGTTAAGGTGTGAAGTGCCTTCCTCTTTGTGGTAAAACAGTGGAAGCTGGTAACTATTTACCATTTGGCACAGCGTCATATCCAAGGAGTCTAGAATCTTCAGCTACACCGACGTAATATCTTCAGATTTCGCTCTGTGAGCAGCTTAATTCGTAACCTTCACACATACTGTTTTGATTTATATGTTGTTAAATTAATGTCCAGTGTCCGTGTTAATTTAATCGCCTTTGACTTTGCATTTCATTATTCCTGGATGAAACGTTTTTTTTTATGTGTGCAGTTTTCCCTGACAGTTTGTTTACACTTCATTTTTGAGACTCGTTAATTAGTGTTACTGCTTTTTCGACCGCGTTACCTTCCACATTAACGCTTTAAAGATTAAGTCGAGTTCGAAGTCACATTACAACTGACGGTCAGAGAGTCAGTCAGTGAGTCATTCGGTCAGCCTCGTGGGGCTTATAACCAGGTTTTGTTTTTTAAATCTAATACTGCTGTCTGTCAGTCGTTGAGGGCCCTTTGATGAGAGAACAAATTAACCTTAATTATATGTAAAAGATTTAGTTCGTCGCACGAAATAAAACAACGCTTTCCGGTTATATGTATTAATCAGTTAATACCGCCGATCCTAGTGGCCACGAGGTCTAAGGCGTGGGTCTGCAGCCGCTCGGTTGCTGGGATTGTGGTTTCGAATCCCACCGAGGACATGGATGTCTCTTGTGGGTTTTGTGCTTTCAGGTAGATGCCTCTGTTTCGGACTGATCACTCGTCCAGAGGATTCCTACCTAGTGTAGTGTGTCCAGTAAGTGTGATCGCGAAGCCCCATAAGAGGTGGCCATGACCCGGAATCTAGTCGAAATGTCACAAAAAATTCAGTTAACACTGTGCGCGTAAATTTTGTTTTAAGATCCATACGGAACAGGGCAATACTGTGCACACAAAATATATTACTCAGTAATATCGAACCTGACGGCAGATTAAGTAACCACTGGGCTTTATAAAGTGTCAGGCTTGTCTAATGACTATTGGTGTGGCACATCCAAATGTGTGACTGAACACTGATTCGAATGACGGACTGAGGTTGTAAGTAAGCAGCGAAGAGCTGTAGATGAGGGAGGAAACTACCTTCGCAAAGCAGAGTACTTCTTCAGAAGCTAATAGTCACGTGGCTAGCTTAGATATTGCTTGCTGCTATTATTCCGTTCATAAGAGACCTACATTAGCTCCAGTCTGCAACAGTTTAGTCAGTTCTACATATTTACATCCCTGTGTTTGATACCTGTTTTAATAATATACTGGTACTTAAGCCTTGGTCTGTTGATTGTTTTTCTTCCCTTACGTTTACCAGTAATATTTTTATGCGTATTGCAGCCCATACATAATGCATGTCAGCTTTAATTATCCTAATTTTGTCACTGTAATTCATGTAACGTTAAATACCGATGACGAAGGTCGTCATTATGTAGTTTTTCTAGTCTCCACCTACTTCTTTTGTCCTACGGGATCTTCATATGTCCAAATTTTCTTCTCAACACTATGTTCTCAAACATTCATGGGCTGTATTGAGAAGTTTGAGACCCTTTCTTCAATTTCAAGCAGAGGTTATACCGAATCACCGGACATACATCACAAGTTTACGAGGTGTAACAGCTGAAGGCATAAGGCCATGTACAGTGCAGCACATACGGGAGCTGAAACTAGGCGGAAACCTCCAGTCGCTCCCCATCAAGTCGTAATCTCTTACACTTTATACACCAGCACTTTCTGGAGGAGGGTTGGGGCCGGTTCTTGGATCGCCTGACCACTGGACGGGCTTTGGAAAAAACATCCTTCAACAGTTTTGTTCACAGCTCGGTCACCCAATAAGAAAGTCTGGCGACTGGAAAATTCTCTTCGTCCTTTGGTGTCCAGTAGCTTTTAGAAAACTTTATGCGCAGCTGCTATAGGCAGGAGTTTCTGCGTGTTAGAAAGAAAAGACACATAATTGGCAGTGATGTAATGCTAGCGCTGTTGGATGTGTAATAGAATGTCTTGCTGTCTGATGCAGCTCTGAAACAAAACGGAAGAACAGATATATTGAAGGAGATTTTATAGCCGTAATTGTTGCGGAGCTGCTGGCAGATTAGAGAGACTATAGGAAAGGAGTTACTGGTATAAGTTGTAGAAAACCTTCCACAGCAGCGAAAGGTTAGCAAATTGTCATCGTCATTCGTCACGAATTAGACTGTAATAGACCAGTTTCGGCCCCGTCTAATAGTCTCTTCAAAGGTCTTCCAAGTCATCTGCGTCTATTTGTTCCATGATTCATAATTACTTCTGACATCCTGTTGTAGTAAAGTGTGGGGAAAAGACTGTAGTAATTTTTGTAAAGCTACTGGAAAAACAGAGAAACTGAAGGAAGTTATATGGTGGTAATTGTTGTAGAGCTGCTGTTCCCATTGGCCGCGCGGTTTAAGGCGTAGGTCTGCGGCCGCTCTCCGCAGGTACGAATCTCACCGGGGGCATGAATATTTGTTGTGAGTGTTGTGTGTTTTCAGGTAAAGGTCTCTGCGACGAGCTGTTCACGCGTCCAATAGAGTCCTACCGAATGTGGTGCATCGTTTTGTGTGATCTAGAAACATCAAGAATGAGGAAGCCATTGTGCGCGTTGGGCTGCAGCGCTTTTCTAAAAAGAAGTTGTATAACTGAAGTGAAGAAAGAAAATTTTAGGTAATGAAATAATGGTAATTGTTGTCGAGCCACTGACAGAGCAGAGAAACAGTATAGGAAGCAACATAGTGGTAGTAACTGTTGTAAAGCAGCTTCCCAGACTAGCAACGCATCAACTCCTGGACCTAGTATAAGAGTCACTATATGTTCCTTTTTGACATATTCAAAAAATTGTATTTTCTTTTGTAGTGACAACTTGAAGCACGGTCATTCTTCGAAAGATAGTAGTCGCTTAGCTGGTCACCCAGTAGCCCAACATTACGGAAAAATGTGACTAATGACCACGTTCAAAACAGCCAGACCCCAAACCCAATATTGATGCATAAATTTCAGCCCACATTTTAATTTATATTTCTTTAATATCTTCTATAGCGCTGCCATTCCATCCGTTCTTAAGTCTTCTAAACACTTCCTTCTTTCCCGGTCGTCCGACAAGAAATTAGGTCCCTGTTATGGTTCAGGCGGTTGGTCTCTGGCCTCTACCGTTTAGGTCCGGTTTCGATCCCGGGCCACTCCATGAGAGATTTATGGTGGACGAACTGACACTGGCAGTATCATTTCACTAATGCCCCGAATTAATTTATTGAATTTATTACCGATGCTAAAAAATCTCAGTAAATGACAGCGTGTGTGTGTGTGTGTGTGTGTATATATATATATAAGGCACTTGAAAGGCGAGGAGGTGCAATGCATTTCTAATGGAAGTTTCTTGATTTCTTTACTTCTTTCATAATGAACGAATATCCAGGATCTGAAACTCATCATTGTAAAATTATCGCCATATTCTATTTTTTTATTTCGTTTAGACAAAAATTTTCCTTGCAGAATTCTTTTCTCAGTCATCCCCACTCGTTCTTCAGTGACTTAGAGTAAAAGATTACCTATAGAAAAATAAAATTTGTGTCTCTACTCCCTGTGTTTGTGGGTCGGTAGCTCAGTCTGTATAGGGGCTGACTACAGGCTGGGAAGTCCGGGATCGAATGCCGGTGGGGAAGAGATTTTCCGCCCGTCCAGACCGGCCCTGAGGCTCACCCAGCCTCCTGTAAAATGGGTATCGAGTCTTTCCCGGGGGTAAAGTGGGGCCGGGGCATACTGCTGACCACTCACTCCCTTCTAGTATCGCGGTCATGGAAGAGTAGAGCTATACATCTACCCGCTCTCTGGGTCACACCGGGCATATAACGGGATCACTTTACCTTTTTACTCCCTGTATTTGATCTTCAAAATGTTGTGTAGAACACGGACACACAAAGATTTGTAAGTTGAAAGCTATTTTCCGAAATTAATTTGCTCTTAATTTCGACGTGAATGGAATTTGAGGGGCGAAATAAATTCATTTTCATTATCAATTTAATAGGAGCTCTAGCATGCAGGCAGGCTGGAGTAGTGTTATTAGTTTCTACCCCATTAATGTCCAATGTTAAAATCGTGTATTATCATAGATTTTACACTTACAATATTTTCAAAACTAACATTTGTGTATATAAGGTTTGTATAATTTTCGCAATAAAAAGTCCATTGTTTCTCTTTATAACATTAACCAGTTACGTACATATTTGAGATATGTTTTATTATGCGGGTAGTAGGAACCCCATATTTAAGTACTTGAACCGACGACTGATGTCTGAGTTTTTCGCTCATTTCTTGATTTTATTTTTTATTGTAAACCAAAGGTATCAGCGTGAAGTCTGTATGTAGCTTTACAATGTTGTATGTATCGTGCATGTCTATCTAGTTATCGTCTACAGGTTGGTTTAGCAATATGCACTTATTTATAGTCAAGTAAGTAATTGCGTAGTGTTTGACCAACTTTAGGACAATAACCTGTATTTTGCTGTTGATTTGATTAACATAACAAAAGTGGCCATTGAAGCTGGAATTTTGAAATCTTTCACCTAGGCCATAAATAATTTTTGTCCGAATTATATCTTTGTATTAGCAAACACAAGCGTGGCGGAAGTTCGTAATCGAAGGTCAATCTATCTCCACTTAAGGCTTTATCACATCAGTTATAAAAAGTGTTCTAGTTCTCTGTAATGGTTCTGTTGTCATTCTATTTCAACATTAGCCTGGACAGTGTGTATGTATGTATTATGTGTGTGTGTGTGTGTATATATATATATATATGTGTATGTGTAATCGCGTACTACTTGGGGAAGAATACAATTACAAGTTCGCTTTATTTTGCCAAACTGTCAGCTGCTTGGTATGCATGGCATAAATTAGAAGTGTAGTAAAACACAGTTTTTGGAGATATTTGGGTCAAAATTTACAAGGGATTAAGAGAACTGGAAATTTATGTATAACCTAAGAGGAAGTTACTGCAGGTCACGTATTATGATTTGGGCAAGTAGTCCACCTTATCCTGCCCATGTATTGTGGATTAGCGAGAGGAGTGCTTGCAGAATTTTCTTGGAAAACGTCTTGTGAAACGCCCACTTTAAAAGACCGGAAGTAGAATGTGGACACAATGTCGGTAATGGCTGTCCTTTATAGCAATCTGTTGGATTTTCGAGATTTGTCGTTCGTATGTTCGAGCTGTTCTGTGAATTTTTAATCTCAAAACACAAAATCTACTTTGAGAAAACCCAGGAAGTTAATCGGTGTAAAAGTCCCAGAAACCAAGATTCTTAGGATTCACGTTAATAAGGTCACTACGGCCCACTGACCAGGCATGTTTAGATTCCGTCGAGATAGTTGATCTTTGAAAATATTGTGGGGATTCACGGAAGCCTGGTCAGGAGAGGGGTATGGAGTACAGCTTAGTTGACCACTTTCTATGATGAGGTCCGCCAGGGTGCAGATTGCATTAAAGCGCATTCTCATTTATTGGACAGGATTTGAATTTGCCATGAGACCGTGGTTAGGTCTATTATTAACTGTAAGGAGACTGACTGATCTTAACAGGATGTACACAAAGGGAATAGGCTGTATTGCTGACCTGAATGGATCTTGCACTTATTATCCAAAGGTTTTGGATAAGCCTTCATATACTTAGACGATTTTCACTGCCACACACATTCCAAAAGACGCTGGCCTTATTCATCAGTAACTTCCGTACTGTTTCTGTTACCCTTTAAAGCCTAGTGGTTAGTGTGTGTACCACCAGTTGTAACATTAAAAATCTCCTCATTTTGCTCACAGATTGTGTTTATGTTTGTCGTAAATTCTTCCCATACGTAAACAGAAATTGTTTCTCTGTGCAGTACTTGCCGATCGGGCATTCAAATTGAAGCAGCCTGTGTTCTCTGAGACGTACGGACTGATTACTTTTATATAATATACAAAAACTGTATTCGTCTTATTCAATACGATATGAAGCCCTCACGGCGTTTTTGAGTGGAGCATGACGCTGAGTTTGTTTGTATTTTTTGCATATTTTCGGGGCGGTGTGCCTCCTTCATATTCAGGGTATTCGTTTGCCCTGAAATGGAGACGAGAAGCTTTCCCAAGCGTTGGCAACAAATTGCAAAATACTCGGCGTCATAATTCAAAACCCTAATCTTCGGTTCATTATCACGTGGACTGTGTGGTTGGTACTTAAAATGTAGTGGATTGTGATGTCAGAAACAGGTTTATGTTTTTTTTTTATCTTGGGCCACCTTCCAGAAGTCTCTATACGTTCTTGAGGCAAATTCCCCTTAATTTGTAAACTAGGGTGGCGTATTATAATGGGTTTCGCGTCTACTATAGAAATTTCCTTTTATTTAGGTGGGAGACCATTCTTACGAAAACGTTGGTTGGTTTCTCTGGAAGAATAATTGCATTTTGAACGCCACGTGACTAGGTTTTAATTATTTCGCAGTTGCCCTTATCGTACTCTTAAAATAGACAATCTGCGGGTGGTTAAACAAAAGGATTGAACACTGTTTATAACTTCTGCTTCATACCAGTAGAGACGGGGTTCTCTGTCTTCAGACTGAAAACTAGAAGCTGACTGCAGCCCTCGTTGAGCAGCAGTTTTCAATAGGTTAGTTGTATATATCAGTGGCTATTCACCGTATAAAATTCTTATAAACCTATTATTGACATCGTCACACTTTTTTAGAACTTCATAATTATAGTGCAGCATATGGCATAAGAAATTATTTGAAATAATAGCGAATACCCTTGCACCTTGTATTGTGAGTTCAAGATTTTTTAAAAATATAATCTTGACTATTCTAAGAAAAGATTTTTAACATTAACACGCTTTTGTAGAAAATATAAAACGTGATTATGAGGACGCCGTTTCTGAGTAACCGATCCCGACGTTTCGAATGGATGTAGTGTCTAAATCTTCAATGTGTAGAAGACCTACAAGAATACCTTTTGTCTGAATTACGGAAGTAATAATACGTGTACCACTTTTAGGCATTTAGAAACCCTGCATATTAGGCAAAGATTCGGTTGATATAGTGGAGAGGGCTACATGCCTCGCCATTATCATTGAGCAGTTTACAAGTTTTTATAAATTTTTACATTCTCACAGGCATCGAAGAACACTTTCTGGTTCTAAATTTTGTTGCGAAGTACCGTCTATACACAACAATTGAATATCAGTTACAGTTTTACAACTGGTTAATCAGGCTACATGTTTCCGCCGTTTTATCCGGCCATCATCAGACCTACAGAATAATACTGTCAATTAAGGTACATTCGTTAACTCTACCAATGGGATCCCATTGGTAGAGTTAACGAATGTACCTTAATTGACAGTATTCTTCTGTAGGCCTGATGATGGCCGGATAAAACGACCGAAACATGTAGCCTGATTAACCAGTTGTAAAACTACAGCTGATATTCAATTGTTGTGTATAGACGGTACTTTGCAATAAAATTTATTACACATGCAAAACGGGGTGGCGTCATTCAAATTCAACTTTCGGGTTCGCCAGTGTGCCCGCAAAAATGCGGTTAGATGCCCCTGTGCCTTAGTGGCCTCACGTTCCAGTGATTATTTATTATTCTTACTCGTAAATAACTTCAGATAGTCACAAAATCGATTCGTTAATCCGGCACTTTTCTACAAACACACTGCCATAGTTTTCTTTTTCAAATTAAAATTAACTTGATCTTTGAATCCTTGGTGCAATCACGTCTAAGCAGAAACTGCTCGAATCGTAATGTCCTGAAGAGTAATGTTAATATTTGTACCACGTATTTCAACATTTAGAAACTGCACTTTAGCCACAGGGCGTTTACAAAATTTTGTATGATTCTTAGCCGATTCCATTGGCTGTGCGGCCAAAGGCGTTGGTCTACGCCCGCTTTCTTGCTGGGATTGTGGGTTCGAATCCTACCGGGGGTATAGATGTCTGTCTGTTGTGGGTATTGTGTTTTGTCAGGTAGAGATATCTGCGACGGGACGATCACAAGTCCAGAGGAGTTGTGTCGAGTGTGACGTGTCTGAGTGTGATTTAGGAACCTCAACTATAAGAATGTCTAGGCCAACTACGTCTGTCGACCTATTAAAAAGTATGATTCTCATAATAAACAACCTTGTTTCCTTCAACGACATTAGAAAGTTTTTCGTTGTAACGGAAAAGCATTCTTTTGTTTGAGATAGGATATTAATTTTTATATATTATATAAACTTCGTGTTGATATATGTTACTGTTCTTTCTTTCTTGCGACACTTCACGAAACCTAACGACACAGCATGGTAATTATTACAGCTGTTCCCTGAACACCCAGATAATTCAACATTTCGCGAAACTGACACACCGCAGCTTTGGCTTGCTAACCGCAGCGATTATTTCTCCGTGCTTTGAAGGGTTAAACAGATGACTGGTAGATCAACGAAGGCTCCAATGTAAGCATGTTCCAAGCGCTAAGTCTGGGTCAAGCCACCCGTTGCTGCTCTCCCAGTTGTTGAGAACACACAGTTGCTGCCCACAGACACGCCTGCTGCAGGAAGCGTGCCTCACCTGCCTGTAGTCAGTCAGCTGTTCTCACAGCGGCACGAGTCCAGTCTGACGGCCTTCCGACCCCGGTACAAGCCGCGCTGCAACAAACTGGAACCAGTTTTTTATATCGCCTCCAACCTCTCCTTTGATACATCTTCGCGTTAACTTTGCTTTCCATATCCGTCTTTATTTCTTTTTTTGCGACGAAAGAGTTATTTTAAAATAGATGGCGTGGATTCAAAGGATGTGGATAGGATATAAACGAGAGAATTTTGAACACAACAAACAACAGTGGTTTCTCTAAAATTGATGCGGCAACCTGACCAGAAGGGTCACTGTGCCATTGACTTAAAATGGATCCCTTCCTGTCTTTAGAACATCGGGTGCCACTCACCCAACACGCGGGTTATTTTGTTTATTAATGTATTTACATTTTTTAAAACACGCAATCAGGAGTTTAGGTTATGCAACGTCAAATACTTGAAGTATGAAAGCCTCAACATTCTGGAGCCCTCTGGGCCTGTAGGAGGGCTGTACATGTATTGCTTTATCTGTACATTTTTACCACTGCTACTACTACTACTACTACTACTACTACTACTACTACTAGTAATAATAATAATAATGTATACAATTTTTTTGCGTAAGAATAATTCAGGGACTTGCGCTACTCTTGTCCAGTTTGCCTAATCACAAGAGAAAACAAAATAAATAATCTGCGTGCAGTTTGTAGTTCACATTGAGAACGTTCATGTTGATGTATTTGGATACATAGCCGAACGATATTCATGTTGCTGTTCTTCATTTGAACATGTAATACTGGTTCCAGAACTCATGTATTTAAAGTTGCAGAAGGGTGGACCATATGACAAGGGTATCGTTTCACCAGCAATGAGAAAGCCTTTTGGTGTTGTTTTTATTCGGTGATGGATTTGGAGCATAAAGCCCGTATATCGACTTTTTGTCGGTGTATGAACAGGCATGAACCAAAAATTTGTTTCCAATTCGTTCATTCATACGTTTCGCATGAAATGCCACGTTTTAAACCAAGCGAGTGGATAGGCCCTGAATATAAGTAAGTTGCAAGGCACAGTGACTCGTGTGAACAGATACACACGACATAGCGATTTGGTGTTTACTTTATGGATATCGTGCATGGAATACATAGAAATGAGAACTCAAATTTTAATCATATCAGGAGTAATGTTATGTTCATTTAATTTGTTGTATTTTATCTAAAAGAATACCTAGTGAGCAAAATACACATTAAACAATTAATTACATTGTATCTAAAAGCGAATCTCTTAATTATCCCAGATCTGAGGCAGTTATTTAATACCAGTAAAAGCACAGTCTTGCATGGGAAAGGATATGTCGCTGAGCTGAAGAGAGTGCCACTTATAAGCATATGGTGGAAGGTTTGTGTTGGAACGCAATTCACTGCGTCGCTTTTCGCTGAGGTGTGTAGAAACTTGCCTGAAAGGTTCACTCCGTGTTGGTTTCAGAGTTTCGTTTGTAGGGCCAAAAACTGTTTGCCTAATATTTAAAATTCGGTTACAAACTCTAGAAGGCAATCCGATTATCTCTTAAGAAGATAGATCGGGATATCTTGAGGGAAACGTCTTTAATTGTTGTGAGATACACGCACACTATGTGAGACGTTGAAATTTTGGCGCCTGATAAGCTGTTGGTAGTTGTGCAATTTAGCATAAATTTTGTGCAATGCTGGCTTTATTTGTTAATAATTATGAATCTGATGGCATGTGGAGGAATGGATGCATAGTTAGATGTGACAAAAGATCAGCTTGACGCTTCGGCCGTCCTAACTCCTGGCGATTATTTCCTTCTTTACCGAATGAATAAGGTGGGCCGCAGGGCCATAATTGGCGTTGTGATAAAATTGCTTACCCTGCCAGGAATCGAACTCCATTTCCTCGGATGTCCCAACAGTAGCCTAGTCACTGTACCGACTGAACTGTCATGGGGCGGTGTAGTAGGTAAAGTTGACTTATCAATGCGCCGTTTTCTGTAGGACCTAGAGACAGAAGGAAGTTTAAAGGTTTTCTACCTGTTTATGTAAGGTACAGGAAAGGTAAATTATATTTGTGATAAATTTAAGATTGATAATATAAATGAAGACAATATTTCTTAAACTTCAGGGCTGTTTGACTGTGCATCTTCCTCACGAGATAAAGTTAAATGCCAACTTGATGCAAATAGTTAATTTTATTTATATATTCTTAGCTCGACATGTTTCGGGTACATACGCCCATCATCAGGAGCATTAGATGTTGAGTTGCAGCATATGGTTTTCTGCACTGAGTTTTTGGATGTGTGGTGGTCGTGTTTTCGGCGCGGATGCTTCCGTGCACGGCACCATTCGCACCGAAAATACGACCACCACCCATCCAAAAACTCGGTGCAGAAAACCATATGCTGCAACTCAACATCTAATGCTCCTGATGATGGGCGTATATATCCGAAACATGTCGAGCTAAGAATATATAAATAAAATTAACTATTTGCATCAAGTTGGCGTTTCACTTTCTTTCAATATTTCTTAAAGAAAGAAATGGGGAGGCCACAAAAAGCAGAAAGCAGCCAATGTTAGAAACCTACATATTGAAGACTTACAGGAAGACAAAAAAGATATCTGCTGGAAAAAGGATACTGATGTCGGTGAATACATCGCCACTCACGACAAGATGAGAGATAGATGGTACCTTTAAGGAGAATACGTATTTTTGGTGGCAGTGGTATATATGGTATTGCTATTATTCTGTTTATCCTTTCCCTTTATCCAACAATTTCTGATTCGTTGTACGTTTTGTAACTTATTGTTTTGTGTGACTTAAAGAATTATCTGTTAAGAATGGAGTTGATAGACATTTTTGTGTTATCAGAAAAATAACTTTTCTAAAGTTTGCTTTATCATTATAGTCCAAATTTCAAAATTACTTTTCTAAAATTTTTTATGGAACCGTCTAAAAAATATGCACATACTGCCTTAGGATCAATTTATGTCATTGTTTTAGCTCTTTCACGGTGTAAATTTAATCAGAATCCTACATGAAGGTGTTTTACTGTACAGCGTCTCTCTCTCTCTCTCTCTCTGGCTTTCTCACTCCCGCACGCACGCACGCACGCACCCACACACACCGTAACAAAATAATAATGGCGCCACATAAATTGGCGAGAGCTTGCCTGCAGCTAGCTGTACTCTGCCAGGCTCCTGCTGTGTTTTGCATATGGTATTATTACAAGGAACCGTCAGCTGGTTTCGAAACGGCGTGTTGAGGGTGTTCGCTGGGGCATGCAATATAACTTCCTCTTACCCTACAATCCGCCCTCAGCCTGGTGAATATTTCTTTTGGATGCCAAACCCCCTTAGTGCAGTGTCTGTCTGCATACCTGACTCCTTTATTCTCCCCCTTCTGACCATCTTACGATGGCTATCAATCGCGTTTGTTGTGTTCAACTCTCATTAGTTGCCTGAGTTACCCTACCAGGAAAATGCCTCTTGAATTTCATCAACATGCTCTTGTTAATTACAGACCATAAGCTGTGTAGCTTCTCTTGTTCCTACAATATATTAGGGAAGCAGAAGATGCAAATTTATCATTGACGTTTACACAATGGACATATATTGTTTTATTTCCAGTGATGTAGGCCAGTTATGGACAGATAACACAGTTAATTAAAATGAAAATGCTTACGTTTTCTTTATGAAAATACCGTCGCATGCAGCTTCTGTATAATTTTGGAAATATCGTATTCATCTTGCGCATAATACTTAATGGAAATTCCATTATATCCTCTATCTATTTTATTATCTACTTCAGCTCAGTGATATTTTGTGCACAGAACGGTAGTATGTCGTAAGTCAAATGCTCTCTACACTGGAGGTGTACTGACTTAGCACTCTAATAATGTATTACTGTAATGTTGTATTAGTTCAGTGTATTAGAAATAATATGTAAATTCTCCGATAACCATCTCGTTCAAGGATTGTTATTGTTATGTTCTGTGGCCCACTCAACTATACGGGACCTGTTGCTGGGGGATAAAGAGACACAGCTTCAGATTCTCAGAACTGGAGGCCGGGGTTCTGATCCGATAGCGTGCCACCATCTCACGATTTATTGTCTGAAATGCTGAGTGGACTGCGTGAAATTAACCCTGAGATGTCTGAATTAGTCTTCAGTCTTCACTCGGATACGGCATGGAAGGCAGAGAGTAGCGTAGCCGTGAAGGAAACCTCAAAATTCTATTGTATACACAATACTTACAAATTTTATTACAATTTGAGAAAATTGTGAATGGAATTTCGTTATGAAAATGCCAATCCTACTTTCTTGTCCACGTTACTATCAACAACCAAAACTTTCCTTTGAAGAGACTAAAAATAAACCATCCTATCAGTGGTATTTAGAGCCAAGCTGATGAATCCACATAATACTACTGTGTTCATGGTCAGACTGTCCAGGATATACGTACTACCTTCTGGTGAAAATCCTTGTATTCGACGAATAAAATGATAATGATGATGAT
>Ga0131853_10001591_pt1 | contig 40555 bp, 35 predicted proteins | sample TergutLab28metaG_FD_92764 | JGI IMG/M metagenome (GOLD analysis project Ga0131853, IMG submission 92764) | Labiotermes labralis P1 segment gut microbial communities from Petit-Saut dam, French Guiana - Lab288 P1 (version 2) (version 2) | ecosystem: Host-associated > Arthropoda: Insects >...
ATTTCACAAATCTGGAAGGCTCGTTTCCGAACAAAACCCCGGCAAACCCAACCCACTGCTCCAGATGGCCATCAACACCTCCCACCCTCCTACATGACCCTGCCAGTTGAACAGTAACCTTCACAGTGCTCGCACCCTACAGCACAGCGCCCCACAACCGCTACCAACCACATCCAGCAGTACCAGGTATGTAGCGGACTTCACATTAAATCTCCACCCCCTATACCAACCTGCCCATCACTGGCATACTCCCCCTAGTGCACCTGATAACACCTGCACCACACACCCCTCCTATCAAACAGGCACAACGCATGCATCAGTACACCCGCTCCCGATACACCAGACCTGAAACCGCACGAGACAAATACCAGTCCAACACCACGACACACCCATTTGCACACGACATTCGCATATACACACGAGGTCCCATCTAAGTTTACTACACAGTACCCCACAAATTGACATTACAGCTAATACGTACTTTTCCCTGCTTGTTACAGCGCAGCACACCACGTGCAGTAGCACACGCCTTGGTGTCCCGAATATGGGCATAATGATGCCTGAAACATGTCGAGAAATTGTTGATAATAAACATCTAACTGTTGCATCTTGTTGGTTTTCTCTCTCACTTCACAGTTAATACAAACTTAAGTGATAATCATAAAACACTACTATTTATGGATCATGTAAGTGTAGTAGGTAACAGCCCCAGTTTTACTGATACTGAAAACATTATTCATATGGTTTTCAAAACTATGAATAAATGATTTTCTTCCAATTTGTTTTCTTTAAGTTTTGGTAAAACTCATTTCATGCAACTGGTAACTAAACATAGCTCTCATAGTGTAATAAATATTAATTATAACAAATAATATTAAACACCTCTACCTCAAAGTTTCTAGGGATAATAATCAATAACATGTTGTCGTGCAAAAGCCATATAGATCTGATTACACCCAAATTAAACCAAGTCTGTTATATAGTTAGAGTGCTTAAACTGTTTCTATCATGAGATTCCTAAAAGATGGTGTATTATCCCTGCTTTCGCTCTATTATGACTTACAGAATAATATTCTGGGGAAATTCCTCACACAGTGATAGTATTCTTAGATTATAAAAAGAATTATAGGAATTATAATGGGAGCCAGAACAAGAGCCTCTGGTAGAGAACTTTTTAAAATTTTAAAATTTAACTTTAACATCTCACTACTAATTTTCTTTAGCACTGTTTGTAGTTAACAACAAATGTTTATTTATGGAAATTTCTCAACTACATATTATAAAAACTAGGAATAATTCCAGTCTTTTTCAACCATCATCACATGGAACAATTTATCAGAAAGGACCACATTATTTTGGCATCCAGGTGTGTAACAGGCTTCTCTCTCAAATTAAGAATTCATCAGGTAATGTTAAGCAATTTAAAACAGCTCTTAATGATTTCCTACAATTGCATTCATTTTGTACTTTAGTTGAAAATTTCAATCACATTAAAAATTCAAGATAATCATAGCACATGATCTACATATCATTATATTTAGTGGTCAGATATATTGTCTAAATTACATTAAATATATATATATATATATATTTACAAGTATTTTCTATATCAGTTTTATCCCTTTCTTTATCATATTTGTTATATTTGGTGTATTGTTGACATGATTTTTCAAAGAAGTACTTTAGAAAACAGATATTTGTAATCATGGTTTTACATCAGTTTTATATAACTTATTGTAGACACTGACCAGTGATTGATTCTATGTAAGTTTGTATGATATAGGTTTTAGATTTACAAGTGTACCTGCCTTGAAGACTAATGTATAGGACTAATATGTATATGGCTATGAATAATGTGTATGTCCATTTAATCTTCTGACTTGTTTTATATGTTACCTTTAGAACAGTATATGTTTTGGACAAGTTCTGTATCCAGTGGTTGTATTACCAGCAATGGGTTCTTGAATTATCAATAAATGTGATATAATGCAACTGTTATGGATAGTATGCCAAGTACACATGATTATAACCCACCCACTCCATGCGTGTTACCAAGTGTTTCTTTAAATTACTGTGAATTTATGCAGTCATCAAACACAAAGAAACTGGAGGTGTAAACTCTTTTGTTACTCTATTTGTTTCTTGTGTGTGACAGTACATAACCGGTTATGTTTGAGACATGATTAACTGTTATGTTACTTGTTTACAACATTGGATACTGATACTATTGTTTTACCTAATGGTAATGTGCAGCAAGCAAACAAAAATTGTTGCCATATTTTATTTGCTGTAAAGTTTGTGCTTTTGTGTATCTTCAGAGAAAGAAGGTAAAGCTGTTCATCTATCATATGAGGACAAGCTGAAACTTGTAGCCTATACTTGTCAAGTGGGCCATGGCAGGTTCAACCCAGACACTTTGCCTCCTCTAGGAGTGCTGGATGTGATTGGTCGGGACAGACGGTATGTTTACAGATCTTATTTTGTTGTTTTTGTTTGTTGCTTACATGAAAGTCACTTCGTGCTCATGACTTCCCATATGACCTTCATATGCTGGAAAATTTAATGCTGTCCTTAGGGGCTTATTAGCAGTACTTCAGAAATCTGTCTTCTTACATGGAAAAACTTTGTGTCCAGGAACTTCCAGTTTGGAAATCACTGTATTTTGAAGTGACTGCAAACAGAGTTTCTGTTTTGTGTTCCACTGTACAGCCATGAGGGAGTGCAACACATCATTATTCTTTCTTACTGTTCATATGTCAGAAAGTGATGTATGAATGCAGCATAAGTGTGGGATACTGTGAGTTTTGCATTTAAAAATCACAAACATCGTGTTATTATCTAATAATTAGCTATTTACAAGTGATTTTGACAATTATTATGCACATGTGGGTGATGAAAGCTTGTAAATGACTGATACAGTGATGCTTTTTCATAGAGTACAGCAAAGAAGACAATTGACATTGAGAATAATACTCTTTTTGTGTATTTTATATACAGTTTTTCAATTTCATTGTAGTTTTGTTGTTCCCATTGTTGTCATCAATGCCATACTTACCGTCGTCATCGTTATTTGTAGTAGTAGTAGTAGTTACAAGTATTGCCTTTATGCAGGGTATTTACAATTAGATACCTAGAATCAACCTCATTGACCAGCAGACCTAGAAGTCAAACCAGAAGAGGTTGTGCAGACAAGAAAGGCCCATATATTTTGCGAAGTGAAGTGGAAAAAGCTATCAAGGAGATGAGGGATAAGAAAGCTGCAGGAGATGATGATGTACCCCTTTCTGGAGCTCCACATGCTCCTACAGCTACCTCAGACTCCAGGTTATCCAGTCAAAATGTCTCCGAGTTATCAGTAATCACGCCCACTTCCCACCTGCACTATGCTGTAAACATTGAGCCCATCCATGTTATCCACAGACTTACAGCCAAAATTTTTCCTCACTGCCCTCACACCCCAACCTCCTAGTCCAACAAACAAGGAATTATACTCTAGCCTACTTGACAAACATGTACAGGAAATATAAACATAAATGACTGAAGCATAGACTGCTAAAATTAGCTTACCAGAAGTAGCAATTTTTTTTTTTATTTCAGAATTTTGTACTGCCGTCATTTACACTTATATTTATAATCACTTCTGTTCCACTTGTGTCATAGTGTGAATATTTATTCAAATTGGTTAAGGGAACAATTTCGTAACTTGCCTTTGTACATGCCATACATATTTTCTGTGCAATAAATCTTCTTAAAAAAATGATGATATACCTGTGGATGTATTGAAACTATTGGGAGAAGATGGTCCCAGAACAGTGACACAACTGAACAACAGCATATATGATACTGAATAGTGGCCCAAGGATTTCGCTGAAGTTGCAATGATTGCCTTAAATAAGAAGCCATACACCACAAAATGCAGTGACCATCACAGAGTCAGCATCATTGCACATACAGCCAAAATAGTAGCAATGATACTTAGAAGAAGGTTTGAAAGGAAAATTGAGTATGTACTTGGAGAAGATCAATTTCAATATAGAAGAGGAAAAGGAACAAGGGATGCAACTGGGATGCCAAGTATAATATCAGAATGAACTTTGGACATAGACGAGGAATTGTATACTTCGTTCATATACTGGCAGAAGACATTTGACCATGGAAACTGGACCAAATAAATGTAGATCCTAAAGGTAACTGTTATCAAATGGTGTGAAAGAAGATTGGTCAGTAAATTGTACATGGATCAGAGTGTTAAACAAAAACTGGGCAAGGGGGAGGCAAGGAAAGTGAAGATTGGAAGAGGAGTTAGACAAAGATGATGTTTGTTGCCAATTCTGTTCATCTTGTACAGCGAATACCTTACCAAGGAAGCTCTTGAAGGCTTTGGAGACTTCAAAATAGGAGGACAAGTAATTCACACTGTGAAATATGCAAATGATCTTGTGCTACTGGCTAGGGAAGAAGCGGTGCTACAGGGCATGATTGAAAGAATAATTGAAATTGAAAGATGCTGTGGAATGGAAATGAATGTGGAAAAACTAGGGTGATGAGAATTTCAGGGCATTCTTTCCAAATACAGATTGTGATAGATCAAAAACAGCCAGAGAATGTGGAATATTTCAACTGTTTGGGTAGCATGATAACAAATGACGCAAGATGTACATGGGAAATTAAATCGAAGATTGCTATGGCAGAAACAGCTTTCAGCAAGAAGAAGTCTCTTCTCACCAGCAAATTGGATGTAAATTTAAGAAAAAAATTCTAGTAAAGTGCTTCATTTAGTGTATAGCTTTGTATGGTGCAGAAACTTGACACTTTGGAAAGTGGATTGAAAATACCTGGAAAGTTTTAAAATGTCCTGGAGACAGATGGAGAAGATCTGTTGAACTGCTCATGTGGGAAATGAAGAAGTGTTACAAAGAGTCAAGGAGAAGAGGAATATCCTACAAACAATAAGAAGAAGGAAAGCTAACTGGATTGGTCACGTCTTGTGTAGGAACTGCCTTCTAAAACTTGTGGTTGAAGGAAAGATAGAGGGAAGGATAGAAGTGACAGGACAAAGAGGAAGAAGATGTAAACAATTACTGGATGACGTTAAGAAAAAGAGAGGATTCTTTGATTTGAAAGAGGAAGCACTTGATTGCACTCTGAAGAACCCACTTTGGGAGAGGCTATGGAGCTGTTGTAAAAAATGATGATGAATGACATGAAACAAAACATTTGCGTAAGTTATATAATGTTGCAGCCATTCTGTGGATACAATATGTGGTACATGAAATGTTATTTACCATTACAAATGTTTTGAACTTTCACTTTAGTACTTTCCAAAGTATGTGTGCATGCACACACACTTTCACTTTAGTACTTTCCAAAGTATGTGCGCATGCACACATACTTTGGAAAGTACTAAAGTGAAAGTTCAAAACATTTGTAATGGTAAATAACATTTCATGTACCACATATTGTATCCACAGAATGGCTGCAACATTATATAAAGTAGTTCCTTGATATCGTGCTTTTGGGTATGTTGCTCAGATATTTTCTGAATGATTTTATGGTGGTTCCAGTTGCCTGTATTGTTGGTATCACACTTTATCATCCTAATCATAATAAACATCATAAATTCACCTGTTTTTGTGGGTAGTTATTTCGTGTGTTATCTCTTAGTTTCCTATGCTGTCCCTCTAATGGGCCTTTTGGCTGTAGTGTCAGCACATTGATAGTAGAGAATTTAATAATAATAATAATCAGTACACGCAGAGAAGTTACAGCAAATAGGCCAGATATAATAATTAAAAACAAAAAAGTAAAAAATATGCACACTGATAGTTGTGGCAATACCCTTAGACAGAAATGTCATGCAAAAGGAAGCAGAAAAGAAGTTAAAATACAAGAGTCTAGGTATAAAGATACAACTAATGTGGAACCTGAAATGTACAATGATATTAGTAATAATTGGAGCCACTGGAATAGTAACGAGAAGCTTAAGGAAAAATTTGGAAGCTATACCAGGAAAACATTCGATAGGTTCACTACAAAAGACAGCTATACTTGGAACATCACACATAATATGGAAAGTACTGCAGTGTGAAAGCTTGAAGCCTGAGCGGTGAGGATCACCGATGGTTCAAGAGAAGTACCAGGAAGAAAAGGCCTGTGACAAGAGATGGTAATACAAATAATAATAATGCAGTAGCAGACTACTTCCTTTGAGGGTACATCAAAGCAAGTTATGTGAAGCAATTCCTCTCAACACAGATTACTTTAAACGGTGAATTCAAAAGCATACTTACGGGATCTCTAAGGACATGCCACATGTTTTAACATCCTTTCCATTGTGACTGTAGGAATCTGCTGAATGACCTACGTGCACAAATTGTCATATTCAGACAACAATGACTGACATGAATTCTCATGGGCATGGAATATGTCTACAAATGATAATATGTTTATTCACTTTGTCTTAAAATGTTATTTTCTTTCAAAAACCATAACATCAGGTGTTTGTGGCTCATCCTGTAATAGTTCGGATTATCTGTGTTGTTTTGATTAATTGAATGTCTTCTCCCCTTCACTGGCCCAGATAATCAGGATTCTGCTGTTTTTAATTTTTAAATGTTGATATGGATATGCTGTTTGCAGGCTGGCATGGCAGGCATTGGGTGATGCAAGTCAGGATGAAGCCATGGTTGGCTTCATTGAATTGCTTGACAAATTGTGCCCAATGTTCACACCATTTGTGGAAGCACACAAGAGGGATCTGGAGGAACGTGAAAGAGTTGCGTGAGTAACATTTATCATTACAGCAAACAACATGTATGCTTGTACAAGGTCTTCTTTCATCTCATTGAGCATGGCACCTTGATCGTGTAAAATAGTTTTCCTTAGCCATCCAACCTTCTGTATATTTGGAAATAGTAATTTCTCCTGTAGGGCCTTGATCATTTTCCAGATAAATGGGAGGACTACCTGGCACTTACTGCAATTCAGTGATTACATTATTAACCTGTTAATTTTCTCTTATGTTCATTATTCTTGAACTAGCTACATGGTTAAGGACCTTCCTTGAAAGTTTATGATGAATATACTAATAAAGAAATTTGCTTCTTAATGAACCAAAAAAGTTCGTTGCTTGTTCATAAAGACCTATCATTCTATGGTACTATGGGTTAGTTCTGATCCCAAGTTACATCATGGTATCCCATGTGGTTTCTTCTCTTTAGGCTTTCCAATCAAAGTTTTATGAACCTGGCCTGTAGAGACTTTTAACATACCAAGTTCCAAATCCTGACCCAAAGCTAATTGTGACTAATGTACCATGCTAGACTGTATTGTGAATATACCATTTGGAATATCATCCATTGTTAGCTATTCACAACCACATGTTGCAATGTGGAGTTTGTCTCTTGGGTACTCTTATCTCAGAAATGGATTTTTTTCACATTGTTCTGGACATTGACAAATGACAGCTGGTAGTTATCATCCATTTTTACTGTGTACTACAAACTTAACTGATAATTTAACCAACAAAATATGTAAGTTCATGATCATAACTGCACTTTGTTTCTTGGCTCCTACACATTTTGACTTAATGGCCATCCGCAGGGAGCCTGCTTTGAATATTGCACAGGATTATTGATATCTACATTCATTTGACATGTATTAAAACACATCTTCATATCAACATACTGCATTTTAACAAACTTGGCTAGTACAAAATCATGCAATAAGGAATTCAAATAAAATTTGTATGCAGAAACAAATGTGAACATAGTAGTATTTTTATCTGAAGATATGCTTTGGTATACTTTTAACAGATGTTGCCTACATCTCTGTAATATTCAGAATGGTAACCCTGAAGGTAGCCATATAGGCCAAAACATGTAGCAACAGATAAATATGGTGTAGTGACTGTAGACTAGTGTACCTTATTGGTTACCTTATCAGACAACTGGTGATGTTGGCCAGTTCACTGATGCCAAAATGTTGAATGCAGTATGCAGTCACACCATTTGAAGCGGTACTGGTGGAATTTGATGTAGTAGTAATGTGGGGTGGAATATGTTAATGTAATGTAGCCTGTGAATGAATGTAGATTTATTGGAGAAATAATGTACATCAGAATATAAGCAAAACTGCCTGTTCTAACTTTCCTGCTACAACTACAGAATGGCTTTAGGTAAGCAGTCTGATTACATCAAGACACCATATGAGAGAAAGGGGCATAAGTCAGGGGTTCACAGATTTCCTAAAAATCCAGAAGCCTCATCAAATTATAGGTGCCAGAGGGGGCCTTGAAGCAAATTCTGTACTAAGGGTCCACAAATACCAGGTGTCACCATAAAAAATTCATTCACCCCATCAACCTGGTGCCTCATATCTGTACACCCCTGGCTTAAGTGACTGGTCACTGGATTTTAGAGATATATGTAGAGGGTATTGTTGTTTATGCTTTTGGGACAATATATTGCAGCCATGAAGAAGAAGCAGCACGCAAGGAAGAGGCAGCAAGACTGAGGCTAGAAGAGGAAGAGCGTCGGCGTGAGGAGGAGGACCAAGCCAGGCAGGAGGCTCAGAGGTAAGTATTGCCATTCATCCAGATTAAGATTGAGTGGTTTTTATTTGCTTTTAAGTTTCATTTGTTTTACCCCACAAATGTAAAACAGTGTTTGTAATGAGGTCTGTGAACATGACGTTGAATTTATAGTAGTTTCACATTGTAACTGTTTCAACATAGCGCAGTGTAATAGACTGTAATTTGTCCTTCCTATTCTTTTTATTTCATTACTCATGGCCACCCTTTTTCCTCACATTTTGTTAGATGCTATGAAACATCAGCAGTTGATAACGTATGGGTAAATATGCCACATATTAGCCAGGCCATTGTAACTTTTTTGTATGGTAATAGGTCATAATTATCATATCAGTTTGTTGAGTATATCTACAGTGGCAAGCAACTAAGCAGCCCAAACTTTTTGTTCTGGTAACAAGTCATGGTCATTCTCATTTCGTGGACTGTCCTGACCTAAATTGATGATATAGTGTTGGTAAATAACCTAAAAATTGGTTGAGAGCAAGTCCTTGTTTGAGTGAAATAAGTTGATGTTATCTTTCTTATGAATACAAGAGGTACCAGCCTCTGAATCACCCTGTGGAAGGTGGCCTTGAGTGTAGAATGCATGTTGATTGCCTCATTACTCCAGCATTCTGAGCAGGTACTTTTAAACATATCTTACAGGAGGCAGATTCAGGAAGCTCTGAACCAGCAGACTTACCACCAGTTCAAGTCATATGCAGAGCAGCAGTACCCAGGCAACCCTGAGCAGGTAAACAACTTTATTACTAAACAGAGGTGACAAGCTCTGGTAAAGAAGTTGTGCTTGAAACTAACCAATACCACTAATGTGCTTGGGCAGCTGATATTGATCCCAGTCCCACATTTAAAACCTACTTTTCCAATATCTGTCTTAATGCTTGATTTAGTTTTGATTTATCGTTCATGCCAGTAGGTTGGAATAAAAATTTTTGCATCAACTTTTCCTGTTTGTTAGATTTTGATGACATTTTATATCAGTAACCTGTATAAAAATAAAAGTAAATCTGATTGTGAAACAACATTATATTAGTGTCACACACTTAATAGTTAAAGATGCCACTTATTGCTAATGCCCAGCTACAGTAAAAGCTGTGATACCCAGCGCTAGATGATCCAGAAAGCTCATTTAACTGGAAATTGACTAAGTGGCCCATTACATTTCACTGTTCCAACAACTGGCAGCACCCAGCACCGAATGTGAGAATTTGATCATTAATGATTGGTGTTGTGTTTTCCCTCCTCCTTCTCTCTCAGATTGTATATATGCCATGGTATGTAAGTAGCTATGAAAATGCAGCTGAAAGTGTAGCAGGGAAAACAGTACAACAGTGAGAAATTAAGTGGTTGTGTGTGTCCATAAGGTTGCCAAGTGCACTAAGTTTTGTATGTTTTAATGTTTGTAAAATTACAATATCCAGCTACATTTTGGTCCCAGAGGTACAAGGCATTGCAATTTTTATTGTAGTTCATCCCACTTTTGCCAAGCAAATTGCATTTTTAGCCATTTCATTGTATCATTGTTGGTAATGTAAAATGCATATTTTACAGCAAGGGGTGTTGATCCGGCAGCTGCAGGAACAGCATTACCATCAGTATATGCAGCAGTTGCACCAACAGCAGTGTTGTCAACAGAAGCAAGAACTTTCAAGTACTGAGATGACAATGGATGAAACTGCCCATCTGCTGAGTAATGGAGGGACAGATGCTCTGGACAGGGATGTGGAAAGTGAGGAAGATGGCACTCAAGGTAGTACAAGTCCCTGCCATATGCATATCATTTGAAAATTTTGGATGTGCAGGATTTGTGTGTTTACACTTGATGTATCTCTGCCAGGGCTGAACAAAATTGTGCAACATGTACATAATTATATCTTCTGAATGTTAGTGACAAAAGTGTTTTAGTTGCTCAGTTTTTTTTACAATATTATAACAGTTGGTACTTATTGACTTGGTAACAAACTCTGTAACCAACCTGGCTAATGCTGCCCATAGAGTAAAATTCATTTCTAGGATCTTTGAAGCTTAGGAAAGTTAAAAGTGCTTCAATTGCAATATATACAACTTAGTAAGGTAAACGTTTTATGTCATGCTGGTTTTTGTTCAAAATGTTGAAAAAGTCGCTTTTTGCATCTGAGGTGTACTTGTTTTGCAGTGATGTAATGGTATGTGGCAGCAGTACTGTGTGCCTTAAATTTTGTTTAACCAACTGCCAGATAATGAAAAATGAAAAAACAAGCATTTCACTAATAATAAAAATGTTAAAAATAAACATTTTAGTATTAAAGTATTAAAATCAAAGCTGTCAGTAGTAAATGTATGTTACATGCTATGGCTTGTCTGACGTCTTACATATTTACTTTAGTGATGCTTCCACTATAAAGTCAGGATTTTTTAATGTGTGTTATCTAGAGCATTTGTTGTTCTGTTCATGTGCTATTTAGTTTCCTTGTGAATAGAACCTTGTAATAAATGAACATATAAATCAAGTTTTCACACAACTTTGTAATTGATCATCAGCAACATGTTTTGGCTATAAAAGTCATCTTCAGGCTGAATACAAAATCATATAGGAATATATACTACAATGCCATGAATGTTATGGACGAGATCTCATTGTACATCAGATGGAGGTATTATAAGGTGTATTACACCTTAAAAATAGAGTCTAATGATATTGTAAAATCTGTAAACTAAAACTTAAAAATTTTAAATAATGTTCTTTAGGTGAGCCATCCCTGTTGTGTTCAGTATAATATGAGCAAGGAATAAGCTTAAATAAGTCAAAACACAACTAGTATCTTAGGTATTTGATTATTTAGTGTGACGACATGTTTTGGCCCCTGTTTTGGGCCATTATCAGGTCACAAGTATGAATTGAGGAAGCTATACAATGTAAGTTACATATAACTTACATTGTATAGCTTCCTCAGTTCATACTTGTGACCTGATGATGGCCCAAAACTGGAGCCAAAACATGTCATCACCCTAAATAAATAAAATACCTTAGGTACTAGTAGTGTTTTGACTTATTTAATCTTATTCCGTGCTCATATTTAAATAATGTTATAAAGTAATGGTGGTCTTGTGGAGGTGGATGTTGAAGTGTAGGCTAGTGGAAGACTTGAAAGTAGTAAAAAGTGCAAGCATATTTATCTCTGCAGAATTGTTATGATTGTAATCTGTAACAACGTAGTATTTTTATCCAGTCTGTAGGAACATAGGAAGTGTATTGCTATAACCAGGTTAAATGTATATATTAATGGTGGGACTTAGTTGTCACTGGTGTATAGATATATGAAGTGAATGCAGTAGTCAGTTTTCACTTCCTGGTGTATTATTTAAATAAAATTTTGTTACATATAACTTTGCAGTATAACTCCACTTAATGTATGATATTGGTTAGTGTCTGCGTGAGATTTGTTAACCACTTTTTCATAACGTGCGGTGTATATAGGTAAACGCTGCTCACTCTTGTGCACTGTTGTTGTTAAGATGTACGCTATGTGAATGCTGAAAGCCTACTGAAGGAAGGAAAGGTATAGTTGGGACCGGTGAAGGTAGGGGAGTTGTAGGGTGGTGGAGACGAATTGTAGGATAAGTAAGGCATTAATTGGAAGGTAATTGAAGGTTTTGTTTTTGAGGATAGTGTCATATATGATGTTGGGAAAAGTGGTATGTTTGTAGTTTAATTGTTTATCAAATGAGGCTTATTTATGTATGTAAAATATTTTCATGGTATTCAGATGTGTGCCTTTTTTCTGAAAGTATAACATTTGCATAATATCTTTAGGCTCATATGTGTGTATGTTGTCATTGCGATGTCGGGTGAATTTGGGGAAGTTATTGTTACTTTTGAAGGCTTAGTGATGTTCTTTATACCATTGTGGGAAATTTCAGACAGGTAGAAATTTCTCACAAACATGTATTACGTGGAGTTATACTGCAAAGCTATATGTAACATAATTTTACTGGAATAACACCCCGGAAATCAAAAACTGACTGACATTCACTTCATATATCTATACACCAGTGACAACTAAGTACCACCATTAATATATACATTTACCCTGGTTGTAGCAATACACTTCCTATGTTCCTATAAATATGATAAAAATACTATGTTGTTACAGATTACAATCATAACAATTCTGCAGAGAGAAATATACTTGCGCTTTTTACTACTTTCAAGTCTTCCGCTAGCCTACACTTCAACATTCACCTCCACAAGGCCACCATTACTTTATAACATTATTTAAAATGGTTAACTTTTAGTTTACAGATTTCACAAAATCTTCAGACTCTGTTTTTCATGTGTAATACATCCTGTAATACCACCATTTGATGTAAGATGAGATCTCGTCCATAACATTCATGTCATTATAGTATATATTACTATATGATTTTGTATTCAGCCTAAAGATAGCTTTTATAGCTGAAACATGTTGCTGATGATTAATTACAAACAAAGTTGTGTATAGTCTTGATTTATATTTGTTTTATTTACTAGTATGTTTCAAAACACAATGGAGATGCCTTGCCTAAAAAAAAGAACCCTGTAAATTCAGTGTTACTGGCATAGGTTGTATGAGAGGAGTGTTGTTATGTTTTGTAATCCAGGTGAATTCCCCACAATTTCTGCAGCTTCCATGTGGACACGCAAGGATATCAAGGAGTTCAAAGACTCCATCCGGAAAGAGGGTGGAGACGCCATCATCAAAGTGGGGCATGGTGAGACAGTCACGGTCAGTTTCATTTTCCATAATTGTGTGGAATTGTTTGCACAGTCATTTATAAACCTCACCTTTGATCTTCAGATGTAAATGAAATATTTTTTTCCTAAATTTGCCTTCAAAAATATTGGTGCATCTTATAGTTCAGAACATTTGGTATATCCTGTCTCTTAACACTTTACTGTTGAGTCACGTATAAAGAAGTGATTGCTATCCCATGCATTGTTGATGGTCACGACTTTTGATGTTTTCTTACATGACGTTGTGCACATGTGTTTGTTAGCTGATCTTGCTCAATTATCACTTCAAGGTTATTGACAACTTGATGCAAGATGTTTGGGTCTTAAGTTACAAACAAACAGACCGGTCCTGACCCCCTGCTTTTAGAATCATAAGACTGCAACAAAGAGACTGCTGATTCATATACCCTCTCTGTTTTGTTGCCTATCCTCCTTCAGTGGCAGTCATGGCTTTGCATAGGAGAGTTCCAAAAGAGGAGGATATTTTGTTTGAGTTACATGCGGATACACGTTCTAATGACTCTGATACAGGTGACAATGACATTTTGGACAGTGACAGTGACGTCCCCACAACTAGTTCACGTAAACAATACTGACTTTGTGCCGTAGTTGTTACTAGTGACAGTGAAACAAGTACAGAAGAGGAAGAAGGTAGTGAACCAGAGATCTCTGATGATAAAACAAGTGATATGTGGTGTAATACTGATAAACAACCCAGCAATGAGCCTTTCTTTGGAACCACAGGTCTGAATATAGTAATTGATAACCCTGAGTCTATTGTTGAAGTTGTGAGTTCAATCATTGGTGACGATCTTGTACAGTTACTTACTGAACAGTCTAACCTTTACCATAGTCAAAATGCAGAAAAATGGAAAGTCTCGCCTAAAACACTGAAGTGGTCCAATATCACACCTGAAGAAATGAGAAAGTTTTTGGGACTAATAATTTTGAAAGGACAAGTCACAAAGGAATATATAAGATACTACTGGTCCACTGACCCCACAATTTCCACACCCATTTTTCCTCACACTTTGAGTAGGAACTGTTGTGAATCTATTGGGCAGGCTTGGCATTTTAGTGACAACAGCCAGCGAACATGTACAAGAACTTCCTGCACAAGGTAGGAAGGTCCTGGATATCAGAAGTCCAGAATCAAAGTGAGTCAAGTTCATATGACATTCAATTGCCAGAGAAGCAACAACACCAAAGGAGCCTAAACAAGACCTGCCAGGCAGACTCTCCGGGGATTTCAGAATACACAAACTTTAAAAAATTGTTGGTTAGGGGGAGGGTAAAAAGAAGTATCCTGCAAGACAGTGTAAAGTGAAGTGGCAATAGTCGTTACACTAGTAACAAATAAGAATAAATATCCCTAAATGAAACAATACAAAAACACAGTGTTGTTTATACTGTCTTTTTGTATTTTTTGTTTATGTATATTTATTCTTATTTGTTACTAGTGTAAGGACTACTGCCACGGAGTGAAAACTCAATTGCAGTAAATAATAATAATAATAATAATAATAATAGAAACTAAATACATTTGTAAATTCTGTGTTGTTCCTCTTCACAAAACGTCTTGTTTTGAGAAATACTAGTCAGCAAAGAACTACTAGACTATCTGTAGGCAGTTTCTGCAATCTTGGGCTTAGAACATAATCTGCAGTGTCACACCATATGTAGGAGTATGGTATGGGGTTGAACATTCAAAGCATTTAAAACGTCCAGGTACTGGGGGTTTTTAATTAAAGGGACAGGCGGTTGGCAGAGTGTTAATGAAGGAATCAAACCTGCTTCCAGAACATGGTTTGGAAGAAACTGGGATACTTTGTGGCAAGCAAGGTATGAATCAAGAAGATTATATTTGGTGCTTCCAGTTGGAATGGATCCAAATGGAGAAGGGTGAGATGGACAGGGCAGGTGTGATATTAATGTATTCAAAATTTTGGTACAAACATTTGTGAGAAAAGTCTTTTTGGTCACATGGGCATAGATGTACAGATTATATTAAAATAGCACCTCAGACAAGAGAGTGTGAAATTGTTCAGTGAATTGTGTTGGTAGGGTGTTCTACTGATGTTATCTTTCCACTTGTTGCTTTGTCAGATTAGGATCATTGAGTTAGAGGTGTGCACAGGCCAAAATTTCAGACTGTTACTCATCCTAGCCTCATGAGTATTCAGCCCAAATTGTGCATTACCTTTCGTTGTTTACAAGGGTGATGGGAACATGAAGTACATTTTTGGCTACTCTTGATAGACATTTAAATTCATCCTCATGCTTTTCCACCAGTGAAGCATGACCGACATTAATAAACATGCATTTCTCAATTTGATTGTTGTGATTTTTTTATGCTTTATCTGTGTCTCTGAATGAACTGAAGTCCACACGACACATTAACAGTTAATACTTGCTTTCATACGCTTAACTTTGAAGTTCTGGAAGTAAGGAGACGTTACAGATTCAGAAATAACAGTTGTCCATGTTGCCTGTCAGAAATTGTATTTAACACTACATGATGTGTATGCAGCACAGGTTACAGAGTCAGGTGAGTTTATTGAAGTTTCTTTGTCAATTTTCCTTGTCTGTGTCTCTATCCCTGGGCATGATTGTGGATTGCAAGCAAGTTTGCACATAATCAGTCACCAGCAAATTTACAACACACTAGTGCCATATCTGCCTGTGCTGTTCATTTTGTATGTCATAAGCATAAGATGAGTTCAGCTATGAATAATTTTTTCTTTGTGGAAAAGAAATCTCCTAAGAAAGTAAAAACTTGGTTTTCTGAGGATTTCTTGGTAAAAATTTGAACACAGTCCAAATCTGAACATTGTCTTTGCTGTCAGGCTCAGACCATGCAGACCTCTGTGTCAAATTTCATACATGTATTGGATATTCACTCATACTAATAATGAAGTAACTTGTTCATCTTTGCTGCCAGGCCATGGCAGTGCAGAGCTCTATGTCAAGTTTTGTACATGTATTAGATGTTAACTCATGCTATGATGAAGTGACTTGTTTGTCACTTATTTTTATAGCTGAAGGGGTGTGAAAATAAAGAAATACTTTCAAGTCTTTGCTGCACATTACACACCCAAACATCTCAGTGCAGTGGCTAGCACTCCAGCCTCATATTTAGGAGACATGTCCTGGGTTTTTCCTGAGTATTTCCATGAAAATGCTGGAATATTATCTTGGAACAGACCATGACTGCTTCCACATTCATCAGTATTATTCATAGTTATGCTGCCACTGGATGCTACATAATTTATGCAGTTGGGAAGGCATGAAAACAAAATTGTGCTCAGGACTAAAAGAAATTTAAATTTCTATGCTAGAAGCTACCCCACCCAGTTTGTATATTGAGAACAGTTCTGTTTCTGCATTATTGTAGGTCCGAGTACCAACCCATGAGGATGGCACGTGTCTATTCTGGGAGTTCGCCACTGATAGTTATGATATAGGCTTTGGAGTGTACTTTGAGTGGACGAAGTCTGCAAGTAGCCAGGTGTCAGTCCACATATCAGAGAGTGAAGATGAAGATGAGGAAGAAGATGATGACAATGAGGAAGATGATGATGGTATGGATGATATAACTCACGGGTCTGATGCATTCATCAAGGTCATTTTTCTTTGTAGACAGATTACTAATACTGTTAGAGGCTACTTGTTTGACAGAACATTAACATACTTCCCTGAGGAATGGGAGGTCAGCCATGGTACTGTCTAGGCATTCATTTGTCACAGTTACAGCAGTCATATTATGGTTGTAGACTAGGCCCACGCAAATCCTATTGTAAAAAGATATTTTTCTCTAAATTGTGGATTCTGTGTACACCTGAATGCAAGATGACTTATTTCAGACAGCCCCCCCACATGAAACATATGTGCCAAGGGAAAATTTATTTTTCAGAACCAAAGATAACTGCTATAAGGAGACATCTGCTGAGAAAAAAATATTTTACTATTAATTTCTTATAGTTCATACACAAAATGTCAGATTCCATCCATCTGTACACAACATTGGTACTCTTGTCACCTTTGTTATAGTGTGTCCATCCTTACATTCATTGCCTTCAATTTCCCCTCATTCCCTCTTACCATTCCAAACCTTGTCACTCTCACTCCATGGCAGATTGTTATCCCACCCAGTTACTGCTTTGAATAGACACTACTTTTTAAACACCCTCACATTCATTTCTGGTTATGTGCACTGCCATGCCATGGTAATTCACCGACAAGGAGCAGTCACTCCGGGCTTCTTTATTCTTCCTGCTGATTGTAAAGCTTGTGCCTCTTCAAAGAGCCACTTTCCATGTTCTTGGAATGGCATTTACACCCCCCAGGTATGACCAAAAGGTCCCTATTTATGGAAGTGGATGGGGCTTTTATTTCTGCATTGGGCATCTTGTAAATACACCAAACATCAATACCACCTGTTCTCTCAGGTGCACTCTTGAATTTGTGTTCCACACCACAACAAACCAGTCCTTCAAAAGTTCATTTGGCATCTTCCAATGATTCCACTTTTTTCCTTACCACAGATTTGGTCCAGATATCACTGATGTAATTTGAAAGCATGCTGAGGTGCAGTGAGTTTTCATTGGCATTTGCTGTTTCACGAAGGTTGTATTCCTTCATGTTATAGAAACCATTCACACATCATCAAAGAACACGAAGCTTCTAGTCTGTTAGAAGTTTCTGCCAATACAAAGTTCTTTAACAAAGAGAACCCTTTCCTCAGCATCATATCTATACACCATGCTATGAGGGCCTCGCATTAATGCATTCAGTGTGTGATTTGGCAGGTTTGTGTACTTTATATATATTGCCTTGTATAGAATTTGACACACCAGTTTTTCTTTTTTAAGTGCACAAACTGAACAGTATATTATTGTGATTTCTGGAAATGACCATCCTTGGATCTGCTGGAATACTTTTGTATGGATCGCCCATTATCAGATACTGCTTTGTTGCCCTCACCTTTCGACATTACTTACAAAACGCTTAACTTTCTTGCTGCATGGCAGTTATTTAAATGTGGCATCTTAACTTTGCCTGGTCACATGTTGCATACTGGCAGCCCTCTTCTCCACATGTTCAGCCATTTTGCTGGTATAGTGAATAACCTATAATGCTCATGCATCAGAGCCACAATGTACTGTTCTTTCTTTTGGCTACACTTGTGACCATTCCGCAGTGCACATCTTGGTTTGGCTGAGTGCGATCTGATGAGCTTGGCATGGTTCAGTTTCATACTCTGTACACAAATCAAAGATGACTTCACACATTCAAATAACAAATTTAACGAACAAACCTTGCCTTGCATTCAGGTAAATACCGTATTTTGAAGCGGAGCTGTATTCAGATAAAGTTACAAATTTCTCATTTGAGACACTTTATTACACCACACTGTCCATGATAATATCTGTGACTGTCATTGTTGTGAAACAGGGGTCAGCTGTGTTGGAAGTTTCCATACAGATATTTCAAAACAAGCTGTATTGGACACAGTGACAGTTGATTTAATAATGATAATAATGCTATTGCTGGCGTTGATAATACTGGTTTTAGGGACAGATTTAATATAGAGAGTGATGTTAGATTGTAGGGGCAGGGGGAACTATTTTTTTGTAGGGTGCAATTAAGAACATGAGTGATGTTTCTGAAGTTTTTAAACTAGTGTTTTTTAGTTACAAATTTTAGGAGATTAAAGTAAGCAAAGCCAACTTTTATGCAGACCAGTTTATACAATAACATGAGGAGGGATGTGTTTAAATGACCATTGCAGCCTTGGATACAAGGGACAGTGGATGAAGTTTATTTTGTTCCTGGGGTGTTTGTATGCTAATGGACATTCTAGTGTTTATGCTTCGCTTGTGGTTTGGTAGAAAATATAAATTGGAGGTAGGCATATGTAAACAAGAAGCATGTGAATGGCTTTCTGGACAGACATGACTTTTGCATGTTGCACAGAGGACACTTAATAATCTGCAACATATTTATGGTTGCAAGCAATAAAACTTTGCCCCATTTACAGTTTGATTGTACTATAATATGTGTACAAGTTGAGAACACTAACTCCTGAACCAAATTAAATTTTGTTGTTGGATTATGGATTTACACAATTTAAAGACATTATAGCAACACAAGATTTGTATGTAGCACTGGAAGTCTGGAGTAGGAAAGTTAGTATGATGAGTTCTGCCAGAAGTGTGGCATATGCGAGGTTCTCGCTGGTGACTGGGAGGATCTGTTTTCTGATACTATGTAATCTGGTAGGAATTTACCTAATTTCTACCAAATTACATGGAGTTATGTCCAAGATAGCAGTAATTCTACCTAGAACTGTTGTTAGTTTAAATTGCCAGCTCTTCCATCCTCAGGGAACTCTGTTGATTTTTATCTTGTACTGATAGTTTTTTAGTAAATTCAGGTGTAGGTTTGTTATTGAATTGTCTATGCAGTTTGTACAAACAGGCTCTGATGACCAGGTTATGACAGTTTATTGAGGTATAAAATTTGCCACATCATACTTTTGCAAAAAAAATGAGACCATTTTACATTAGTTATTGTTGATCTGGGTGCTCTTTTGTACGGCCTGTATATCAGTTTTGTTGTGCTAGAAAACTCTATATGAATTTGTTGTGTTACAGAAGTGATGGGTGAAGATGTTGAACAGGGCAGTGGAGTGGCTGGCACAAAGGTAACAGACATGAACAACCGTCCTCCACTGTCTGTCATTGTGCCAGTATACCGACGAGACTGCCAGGAGGAAGTTTATGCTGGTAGTCATGTGTATCCAGGACAGGGTGTTTATCTCCTCAAGTTTGATAATTCATACTCATTGTGGCGTTCGAAGACGTTGTACTACCGGGTCTACTACACACGTTGAGCAAGTGCTGTGGTATTTATTTTATTCAAAGCCAGCCACGGGCTGATAGTGCAGTGCTGGTTGGGTCAGAGGCTGTGCCATTGTCATTTATAGTTGACAAGTTGTGTGGTCCACCCGAAGTGTGTGTGTTGTAGGTGTACATTTATAATGCATTGTATTGTACATACTGATTAAGTGTAAGACAATCTGTGTAAATTGAAATAGTGGTCAATAAAGCCTTCATCATCCGATAGTCTATTAGAGAATTAGGTTGCATAACAAATTTTATTCAAAGTTTCTCACTGAGGAATTGTTGGAGGTTCTGAGGCTAAGTTATGGGTTGTGATCACTATAACCAGTGCAAGGAATGATCATACCATGAATGGAATTCTCAATACTACAGAAATGTTTTATTTTATCATCTTCCTTTATGAGGAGACATTTACCAAATGTAAAGTATTCCTGGGCATGCTTGGTGGGAAATTTAATTAAACCTTCAAAAGTTCTGTGGTTCTTGTGCCCAAGAATTTTATTTGCTGATACAGCAAAAATGAAGTTGTATATGGTATACATGCTTTGATTAATTCAATCCAGATATTCAGTACCACTAAGACAGTATGTGTTGTATCAGATCATTTATTCCAGATGACAGTTACATAAAAATCAATCATTGGGCACAATCCTGAGCAGTTCTATCAACCTCTTATCCATGGTCATTCAAGTGGATATTGCACATGAGGTTTCTCCATTCTAAACAGTTTCTAAGCTTATGGTGTTCTAGATTCTCATATATTATCTACACTTCTATGTTATTCATACTGTGTGTTTTCTTGTTCTGTATTTTAACCAACAAAATGCACTAATTAAAATACAATATACATCATAAAACACACTTCATATTACGCTAATAAAGACAGGAATGTATGTAGGATGTCCTATAGTACTTATTATTTTCTTTATTTTTAAATTGACTGACTAGGAGGAGGTTCTCTACATGTATTTTATAGTGCTTCATATAATCGGTATTTAAACTGACTGCTCCAAGCCTGTGTATGACATTTGAAATGTCTTTAGCATCCTATTTGTTGCTGCCATACCTGTGCAACAACCATGCAAGTGAGGACTACCACTTAATGACATATACATTGTATTTTATGAAATATTTTTCCATTTACAACTCAAAGTGTTGGCATTTATTTGACATAAAACATTACACTGTACCCAAATCATGTAAGAAGTAATAATTTCATATTATACAAAATTGCAGTGGAAATGCAACAATGTTTTTTGTGTGTGATGAGCTATGTTACAATCAGTGACAAAGAAATGTCATGGGCAAAAGTACAATGTATGTAGTTCATGTAGAGTGACTTAAACAGATTGAAACAAAAGAGTGTTCATTTGCTCATGGGCTTTGGAAAAAAAAAAACACTTTGGCTAAACAGACAGTAATGACACATTAGATACTGCACAGTTTTGTAAGGTGCCATAAAGCATTTTACAAGATCACACAAAATTAATCATGAACCAGTACGTATTAAATATTACATAATGGGGCTTGAAAATCACACCTCTTGTATGCTGCATTTTATTGTAACGTGTGGCCTGTCTGGTTGTCCTATATTTTTCCACCTGATCATGTAAATGACAGAATTTAAAAAATTAACTGTACATAATCTCCAAAAATTCTGAAATATTTCTCATTCTAACAATAATTCAGCCAAATATAGGTCTGTATGTAAAGTACCTGTTAGTCTTGCCAAATTGTAATCAAACTTGAATTTTCGCGACAGATTGTCCAAAGATAAATATAAAATTTCACGACAATACATCCCGTGAGAACACGGTTTTTTTTTTTGTTATGCGGGACAGACATGTGGGAGCTGATGTGACTTTTCGCACTGTTGCGAACACACCTAAAAATGGAATTTGTCACAAAGTGGGGTAAAAAATGCAGATAGAAAAGTGAAATTTACTTTCGTTCCACACCTTTGAGTAAAATTAAAGAACACACAGAATCGAAGTACTGCCGAAGGGTATTCGAAACCTAGGTAATGAAGGAGTAAACTTTAGTCGCTACGATCAACACCCGCAATAAACGACAGGGAATATTACTGTACCCTCTACACAGAGGTTCAACGAAAATTTAGGCTGCGAGTCTGGGTTGGGGGGGGGGGGGACTTTCAAAGCAGAATTACGGAAACTTTCTTGAAACTATTGACTATACACTGGAGCGGGATTAACCAACATAGCGACGTAATATCCTGTGCGACATTTGTCACCGCACGAGCTCACACCAAAACTCTTACAGTTCACATTACTACCCACGACCCTACCACTTTTAGTCCATCTCGTTGCCGCTGCGACGTAAGACCTAAACTCGATGATCTGTGGCAAAACCTGTACCACTAGGTAGTTATTTCTAGTTAACGATATCGATTCAAATTCGTGCAGACTTTCTGGCGAAGTGTACGGAATGTAACCCGTGGTATAATGTTTCTGAACGTATATCGTACTTTGCATGACTACCAACACACTTTGGGGACTGGTTATAATTTATTGTTGTAGTGTTTCATAAAAGTAAATACTTGTATTCATATTTATTATCGAAGTGGATTGTTTGTACTGCTTGCTTGAAATATAATTACTTGTAAATCTTTTCTGTGCACACTTCTGTTATTGTAAAAACCAATAGTATTGGAAATAGTAGTTTGTATGGTTTCCAGAACCTTGAGCTCTACATTCTGTTCTGACGTTGCAACATCGTGAATAAAGCTGACGTCCGTAAAGAAGTTTCGAAACATTTTTGGCAGTGCACATGGCACATGGTTTGTTCGAAGTGGGTGAAAAGGAAAGCAGTGAATAGCGTGTGACTGTGGACGGAAATTTGTTGATAGTTGCATTACAGATGTAATCAGTTTCGTGTTAAATTTCGAGCACGCATCGTACAATCCGGATATTTCCGGATTTCGTTAGTAAATTGCTAAACCTGTTGGACATTGGGGATTGAGTGGCCCCCGCAGGACAGGAGGGTTCTTCTGCGCCATTTTGACACGGATTTGGCAGGGATCCTTCGGAATTTACTTCGAAATACTGTTGGGGATTATTTCCCGAAGGAAGTAGGACAGTTAATTTAAGATGTCTTCCTCCTACAATAATTCAGAAGAAAGTTCGTCGGACCGAAATGTTGAGATCTGGAAAATCAAAAAGCTTATCAAGAGCTTGGAAATGGCAAGAGGGTAAGGAACATGCGGTTTGCGTATTGAAATGATGAAGTTAGTTAGGTTAATCACAGACAGTCACAGTATGAATGTGTTACAAGGTGTGATGTGGCGTTTTCTTTGATATTCGGTTGTGTGCATGATATTGGCTACCATATTGTAAGCAGGTTCGATTGAGGTAGTCTCGTGCAGAGTTACGGACATACGTAAGGTTGACTTATTTTCTGTCTTAACTGTTGTATGTTGACTGTCTTTACTTGTTCAGTATACCACTTGGCTTTTCATCCTAGGAATGGCACAAGCATGATATCCCTGATTATTCCACCAAAGGACCAGATCTCGCGGGTGAGCAAAATGCTGGCTGACGAGTTTGGGACAGCTTCAAACATCAAGTCTCGAGTAAATAGGCTCTCAGTACTAGGTGCAATTACGTCTGTGCAACACAGGTTGAAACTTTATACCAAGGGTATGCATCTACTATATACACAGGTTGCTAATTTTAAGGTGGAGTGAATACAAGAAAGCCAATTTGTAGCAGGCATTGCTTATATTTAATTATGTAATGTAAATATTTGTTTAAAGTACTACTTTTGAGCAGTATGATATAGGAAAAAGATGTGAAGAGTGATGTGTGTGAAAGATTGAAATATGATTGTTTTTTCACAACATGTATGTGAGACTACATAGATCTGCAGTGCTGAAGTCTGAAACTAAGAGATTGTATAATGTGATGAAATGTTTCTCAGTTGTGAGGAAAGTGAGGCTGAATATGTAAGTCTGGCATAAAATTTTCTGTTAGGTTGTGTGTTGTCGTACCTATAACCACAAGTGAAGCCTCCTTTTTTCTCCTGTATTTTGCAGGAGGGTTTCCGTGCTTAAAGGTGTAGTTCAGCTAGTGCAGTAAAATCATGCAGTTGTATGCAGTGTGGCACTGGGTACTACAGGCACAGGCAGTTAATGTAATGAGTGGAATGTAATTGTTCCTATAGTAATCTTTCTTAGAAGGTCGTGTGTCTACCATGCTATTACTTATTGTAAAAAATTTCGGAAATATAATGTTGGGGTAGGCTGGGGCGAAACATTGAACTCAGATTTTATGAAAAGTAGTTGACGTGATGGAAAGGTAACGCCACATGAGCACTGTTTTCAGAATTATATTGTTCTTCATGTTATTTATTTTTAAAAAATGTATTTATGTGCTGCATATCCCACCAGCTTTATTTCTTCATCATGAATAATACATTACTGCATATTGAATGAAATGAAAACGTGACTCTTACACGACTATACCTTGTGCTTCATTGAAGCAGGTGCAAGTGACAGGTTGCAGGAGTGGTTGTAATGGATGAATGCAGCAGCTGCATTAACAGGCCAAAGGAAACTGAAATGCTATTGTAGCAGTGGTTGCCTCTGATGCAGCTGCTGCATGCAGTGGTCGTACAGTTTTACTGCAGTATTGTGACAATACCTTAAGGAGCTTTGTAGTGATATTAGATGAACAGTATATGCAACTTTTAGAATGTGTGCTTGTTTTAAAATTGTTTATCTACTGTGGCTTACAATGTCTGGTAATGTGGCTGGGCTAGGGGTGCACAAATCTGAGGCATCTACATGGTGTATGGTGGTATGGAACTTCCTTCATATCATCCTTCTGATGCCAAGAATTTGGAAGGGATGAGCTTCCCCCCCCCCCCATTGGTCTCCTAGGCTAGGCTGTTTGCTGGATGGTTGGGGTTAAACTTTCTGGATGGGGCTTGAGATTTTTTCTTCTCTAAAACATTCAGACAGGCACACAAGGCCTAATTTTCAGTGGGTACCAGGGTCTTCCTGAGTGTGAAGTGACTGGGGTGTGAAGTAAGTCATTGCCTCCATCTGGTACTGAGGTTACGAATGAGTGGAGCTATACCTCTTGTCCCCATATGTGACATCGTTGTGTGGGCAGGTACAGCCTTACCTGTCATGCCATTTTACAGTAGCTTATAAGCAGGGCTGCAGGAATTTGGATGCCTACTAACCATGGTTAAGTGAATGCAAACCACTGGATTGTATACAGATATTTGTATGAAGCATAGGGCTAGGTGAATGGCAAGTGTATTTTCTTTTCTTAAATGGCTACATAAATTGTCTGGAGCTGTGCCTACAAGTGTGGACAGGTAATGTGGAGTGCTTCCCCACCTTGCATTATTAGGCATTTGTGTGATAAGTCCCCCTGTCTGAGGAACTAATATATGTGGAAATTACATTTATTTAAATATTGAAATAAATCCAACTAAACTCACTTAGAGTAAAAAAAATAAGCTTGTGTGTGTGTGTGTGTATCCATATCCATAAAATTCATTGATACTCTACAAACCACACTTAATCAGTCTAACACAACACAGGATTATTTTAATTCATTTGATTATCTTGACATGCATGCTACATGTTTTGGCCTGTACTTAGGCCATCTTCAGGCATGGCAATACAAAAACCTTACAAATGAAGATACGGGAAGACTCTTAAGGGACCCCTTTTTTATAGTCACAATTAAAAATGTTAAAACATAAAATAGATGCTTATTGTATCTTCCTTTGTAAGGTTTTTGTATTGACTTTCCATAAGATGGCCTAAGTACAGGCTGAAACATATAGTGTGCATGTCAAGGTTACCATTTGAATTAAAATAAACCCCAGTTGTGTTAGACTGAAAAGTGTGGTTTGCTTGGTACTAAACAAAGAGATGGCTTCCTTAAAGATTAGTTTATATTATATGTTCTGCATCACGTATTTTGACTTGGCTGGGCCATCACTGGGGAGAACAAGATAAGAGGAACGAAACTAGGTGGAACACGAATATACGTCCTCATTAAAATGTGTAAATGATGCTTGTAAGACATTGCAGTAAATCTCAGTGTTTTGTTTATTGTAAACAGTGGGGCTATAGGAATAAATGTTTATGTATACAATATTGTTTAAAACTAGAAGAGTTAAAAAACATTAAAAATATGTTTAATAAGTATCTTCCATCATAGTTCATATATTTAAAGGTGTTGTGTAGCATATATATTTTCATTCAAACATGTCTATTTGTCATCTTCAATTTTTAACATGGACACAGTCCTGTGAAATTTGATTGCGATGTACGCTGTATTGGAAGTGAACTCATTGTCCATTACAGTTTGATTTCTTTGTACAGTGTTAATTCTCTAAATATTTCTGTGAACTTTTTGATGTATATTAGAAGAGATAATATAAAAGAAAGCATAACAAAGCATGAAGACTGTTATAAAGGGTATTGGTTGTGTGCACATACACATTCCAAATAAAGTAACATCTAAACAAGGCTACCATTATTTGGGATGCTGTGGGATATTGAAGTACTGAGTGTCCAGCAGAACACCGAACCTTCTCATTGAATCTACAAACCTGTTCAAAACTGTATTACTTTATAGTAATCAGTGTTGCTGCCCATTTTTCAGTACTCAGTCCCATGTTAAAATGTGAAACTGTGTGCCTTAAAGTGGACATCAGTTGCTGTGTAATTATTGATGATAGCCCCTGCTTTCAGTACTCAGTGCTGTGTTAAATCCCTGTTTTCAGTCTGTTACTACATACAAAATACTGAGAAATTATATTAATCTACCTTTATGGTGTATGAATTAACATGAGAAGGGTTTTTGTAGTGTAAAAATGTGACTTCTAGGTAGGCCAGATTTGAGATGGGAGAATACTGTTAACCCTTAAATTGTGACCCATTCGTGCCAGCCACTCTTTCCACAATGTGAGGCACTGCTGTATTAAGTTCATGGTTTGTGCACATTGGGATGTATTTCTTGATAGATGACCTGTGATGTGTTGCAAACTTGTGAGAGTTTAAAGTAAAGTTTTGGGATGTAAGTTTCAGTGTGTGAGTTAGGTCTTTGTAGTTCAGTAAAAATTGGAGATCCTGAACCCTACATGTTTATGCTTGTATAGGCTTTCTTGAATAGCTTTATGTTTTCTTGTGTAAGACAAGTGCCTGTGCATAGTTTCATATGCATTATAGAAGTAGAACATGAAACGCAAAGGAATTAGGATTGTGGAAAATCAGAGGCAGGTGTGAAGTGATTATCAAATAGAATAATGTCACAGTGTATTTTGAGCAATTCAGGATAGTTCATCCCATTGTGCTTATATGTATTTAGACACCCATAATTAAGCATCTGACACAACAACAACAATCTTATTTAATAATATCCATGATCAGCTACATGTTCGGGTATGTTTAGCTGTCTTCAGGCTGAGTGCACCAATGCTGAAATAGAATGTACTACTGTGAATGTAATGCAATTGATTGAGATCTCAGTTCTCGTAGTACAAGTGATGTTCATATGTTATAATATTAGGTAGAAAATATTAAAACATTGGTAAAGATGGCTTGTCGTATTAAGCATTCTTTTAAGTATAATAAATATAATATGACAAGTCAACTGTACCTGTGATGTTTTTAATGTTTGCTTTTAGTATAATTTAATAAGTGAACATAACTGATATGAACTCACTCATTAATAATCTTATGTTGAGAGTTGTACATGCTGTTTGTGTGTACTAGTCCACAGCCTGAAGATGGTGGAATATAGCCAAAACATGTAGCTGATCGTGGATTTTAATAAATAAGTGTTGCAGTAGATGGTCGATTATTAGTGTGTGTGTATATATTTCGGTTTGTCCATATTATAATGTTTGTTTTTTTTTTTTAGTGCCCCCAAATGGACTAGTAATTTATTGTGGAACAATTGTGACAGATGAGGGCAAGGAGAAGAAGGTCAACATTGACTTTGAACCTTTCAAACCTATCAACACATCATTGTATCTATGTGACAATAAGGTGGGTGCTGTAGTATGAGCTTGGTAAGTGAGCGCAGGGTACATATTTTTTTATGTATTCACCAGAATTTTGTCGTAATTTATCACTTGTACAACAGTACGTTGCCTTATTATTGCGTACAGAATTAAATATGTTTTGTGTAAGTGTTTTCCCAAAATTTGGGGAGTATGATGTAGGAGGGAATCATCTTATATACGGATAAATGCAGTTTTCTATGCACAGAATTTAATTTTGCTCCTTTTTGTAATTGTGTTAGTTATGTTGTGTTGCAGTTTCACACAGAGGCCTTGACAGCACTGCTAGCAGATGACAACAAGTTTGGGTTCATTGTGATGGATGGGAATGGGGCTCTTTTTGGTACTCTGCAGGGCAACACCAGGGAGGTGCTACACAAGTTTACAGTGGATCTGCCCAAGAAACATGGTGAGCACTGACCCAAATTAAATTATAAACTCTTTGTTCATTTCATTTTTAACCAGGTGGTTTTAATGTTTTGAAAGTGGTATACAGCATAAAAACAGCACTCACCTGTTTGTGGAGGGATGTTAGTGCTATAGCCAAAGACCATTGGATCAACAACTAGGACTGCCAGTAGAATGTGAATGTTCAAATTGTTTTACTGATCACGACCTAGCCAAATCAAGTCCCAAGCAATATAATGTGTTCTCTCATGCTACACTTTGGTATTATTCTGTCTTACTTTTATGTGTCCTGATAATGGCTGCTGTTCAGGTAGGTACCCTTTCAAAGTTATGTTTGTATTTTGTTGAGGCTAGATGTCCTGAATATCATATCTCTCCCATTGAACAGTTATAATTCTGTCAGATGTACAGTTCTGAATTCCTGTATTACATGCCTGGATGCTTTTCTTAGCACTTTGTTTTTACTTGTATTGCATGTTTATTGATATTTCTGCCAACCTTATTCTTAAATCTGACCCCCAAGGTATACATATTACCTTTGGGGTCATAGATTTCATGTCTAGAGTGTTACAATTGCATGAGCCTTCACAGTTCATGTAAAATTCAGACCAGCTAGAAGGGTATTTTAGAATTTATTCCGATTTTTTTAAGAACAAGTCCAGCTTACCAGACTTCCTCTTCAAGTGGGTAGCACTCCTGCTTCAGGTACAGGAGTTTAGAGTTTCCCCAGGCACTGTGAGGTATTGCATATTTTTTGTGGTATATCCAAGCATGTGGCAGAGTATTACTTGTTATTGGGCCTTGGCAACTTGCCATCCTTCACATTTCATAATTTCATTACTCATACTCCTGTGTGACACATTATTATAATATGAACTGTTCAGAGCTTCCGTAAATAATATGTACAATTACTGTGTTTACTCAACTGTCAGATGAGAATTTCGTACTAATTGATCACCTGACAAGTGGAAGGATCACTTGATAGTTGAGCATAAAGTTCAACACATTCTGTATAGATATTTTCCTCAAAATTGGAGAGTGTGAAGGGGGGTTGTCTTACATTCAGGTGACATGGTAAATGACAGACAAATTCCAAATGTGTGACTATGAACAGTATGATTATTTATTTTGGTATACCACTTGTGAACTTACATCACTGTTAGTTATATATTCATGGTATAACTGTGGCTGATATTTCAGGTAGAGGTGGTCAGTCTGCACTTAGATTTGCACGACTTAGAATGGAAAAGAGACACAACTATGTACGTAAAGTAGCAGAAGTAGCAACGACACTTTTCATCACCAACGACAAGCCAAACATTGCTGGCATCATCCTTGCTGGCAGTGCAGACTTCAAGACAGAGCTCAGCCAGTCGGATATGTTTGATCCGGTGGGTTTCGCCAGATTTTAAACCATGGGTGATTCAGTTTTCTTTTATTCTGCCTTGTTCTTGATCATTATTCAGAAGTGGCCATGTTCAGGAAGAATTTTTTTTACATACGTGCAGTACAAGTGCACACAGATTATCAATTTTACTGTGTACCTGGGCATGACAGGTGGAATGGGAGCTTTATCATACTGGAAGCCTGCATCCACCAGCAATTAAAAGCACTCTTATTTCAAGTAAGATATGTTGAACTGTATAGGGAAACAGGCTCTAAATTCCCAGTGGATGCTGGTTTCCTGTGTGATAATTCTCCCATGGCTGCTGCCATGCTCAGGTACACAGTAAAGTGAACATATGTATTTGTACTTATAAATAAATATTGTTTGGGTATAGTTTTCTCAGTGTTTTTTTCAGTTGCAACCATGATATTCTATAGGCTATAGGAGTTGTATGCTTTCCTGGAATTTATACTTAGAGCAGTATACCACATAGCAATCCATTTCTGTCAAAATCATCCATACCTGTCTCACATATTTACTTGTTGCTGACTTTCGGCCAGTGACTGAACATTTTTACATCCGCTTGTATAAAGGGAAGACTGCTTCATTGATAGTGTGTTGCACAGTCCTCAGTCCAACAGTGCAAGCACTGTTTGCACATTTTTACAACTTATCAATATTGTGAACTGGACAGCTGGTATCTGCTGCCTGCATGAAATGGCTAACATTTTAAAAATTCTAATCATGTCCCAGTCTATTGTATGTAAGCTCTGGTGGTTGCTGTGCCGGTCTTCCATTCCTTAAAACCGCCGGTAAATGTGATTAAAGCAAACACTTCACAAACTTTGTGAAATAAACTGTGCATTATATGAATAATATTCCATACTGCTAGTGTGTCATGAGCCCTTCTTTTGGTGATTGACAGTGATTTTCTGATATACATTTTCCTTCATTAATAATGCCCTGAACAGTTCTTGGTTCAGCACCACAATCATGAGCTGTGCTTTCTTGCCATTGGCAGTGCGAACTGTTCAGTTGCCTGTTAAACATGGTATTTTAAATTGGGAAATTATGGGTAGAGATCCAATTCTAGTAAGCTGAGTGAGCAAAAAGAATTAATTTGTTCTTAGAAATCTGTTATTTTCACAAAGTTTGAAAGAAAAACCATACCATTGGGAGACACAGTAAATAGTAGTGCCTCAAATTACTTTTGATTTAAGTTGCAGTTAGTTTTACACTGTTGTGTAATTTACAGCGGTTGCAAGCCAAGATTATCAAGCTAGTGGATGTGTCATACGGTGGAGAAAATGGCTTTAACCAGGCCATTGAGTTGGCAGCAGAATCCCTGCAGAATGTGAAGTTCATTCAAGAAAAGAAACTAATAGGTAACATTTATTGTAGTTCTCATATATGCTTGCTTGAATATTTCTAAAGGATTCTTAGTGAATAACCACAGGAAGTGTTGTGCTGTGTTTTCTCCAACTACATGGCTGTAGGTATTTTGGATATGCAATTTCAGGCATCTTCCGGCTTGAGAGGTGGACATAGGGACAGCAGTGCCCCTTCGCTATTAAACTGCTCTTTTACAGTATATGAGTTTATGTTTTGGGTTTGATTGTTGCAGTGTTTTAGCCAGAAAGAAAAAGTGGGCCATTATATGGGTTGAACAGTCATAGTAAGGGTGGGGGATTGCATTATGTTGCTATCACGTGGGAAGTACTATATGGTTATGAAGAATTTTGGGGGAGAAAAGCGGTGAGGACAGATTTACTCCATTAGCATCTCTCTTCATGTTTCAACATGTGTGGGGTCTCAGTTTGTATTGCTTCCCTGATAGTTTAAGAATGGTAAATATATTCTGGGGTATTACATATGATGTCTCTGTTATGTGCAGATATTTCTGTTTGTTTATTCTCTGTCCTTGTATGTGATGCATTTAAGTGGCAATGTGGCAGGCAGTTGGTTTGACTGATGTACATTCTGTCACATCCCTCTCAAACATTCGTGCATGCTGTCCCTGCATTACTAGAGCAGCCATTGTGAACTGTCCCACAGTTTGAGTCATGAGGACATACCAACTATTAGAGTCTGGCTGCATGTCTTTTCCTTTAACCCTCCTTTTTACCATGATCCCATCCCATTTGATAGTACCACACTTCATATCCCCACCCTTACTCTCACTACCTTGACCTCTTGCAATACTTATATAATATTGGGCCTCGTCTTCCTTGCTTATTCAGCTTGAAGAAGAACTAAACCCCAGGAGTGAAGTTACACTATTATAAACCCATCAGAAGTGCGTTCAAAGTAGATAGTTTATGTTACATGATCTAGGTAGCAGTAAAAGGATGTAAGGTATGTGGCTTGGATTGTCATGTTGCTCTCAACAGGGGAATTTAATGGTAGAAAGTTACAGCAATGATTGTAATTATGATCACAGTTGACACAAAAATGGTCAGCATTGTGTTGCAAGTTATGTGTATCATTTTGAAGTTTTACTGTATAGAATCTTTATTTTGTTAACCTGCACCAAAGGGAAACTGGGATTCTGTTTGTTAAATTTACATTTTTATGAAACTGGCATATGTTTTTGCAAGTGACAATTTGCATGGAACCTGAGTAGTAATCTGATTTTGTTTGATGGATATTTTAGTAGTTAATGCCATTGCATGTGACATGCAGGAGTTTTATGGTAATACATGAAGATAACAAAATGTGCAGCTTTTAATGCAGTTGTATTGCAGTTATTTGAATCTATGAGAGTGGTAAGCCACATCCCAATAATTTCACATTCCTCATGTAGTACCATCATTGGTTCCATGTGGTATTGGTAACAATTTTATTTACTAATGTGATTGTGGTGAACAGGTAGAAGTCACAGGTGCTGCAGTTGATTGTCTGGCAGTGACAGTCTCTGGTCATTGCTAGTACCATGTCAGTGTTTTCAATATTTTGGTTGTCAGATATGCTTGACTTATGTCATCAAACTGTGACTCTGGTGGATGTGAAGATTTTTTATTTGAAGTGTTCCATTACACTTGGTTATCTGTCGTGCCTGTTCATAGCTATAGGCATCTAGCAATGAGTGTGTGCATACCATGGGGAATTTAATGACATTTTATGTACAGGGTGAAGGAAGTTTGGAAATGTTGTCTGTTACCGGCATATCGGGTTACTGTAATGTACAACTCCAGCCAAAATTATGTTTTATTAAGCAGTGAGAAAAGAATTTTAATTCTTTGCAAAGTAATGTGCCAAATTGATGCAGAAAATGCTTAACATGAGAGTAAATTACCGTCATAATGTTGCAGGACGCTATTTTGATGAGATTAGCCAGGACACTGGGAAATACTGTTTTGGGGTTGAGGACACATTGCGTGCACTTGAGTTGGGTTCTGTGGAGACCCTTATTTGCTGGGAGAATCTTGACATCCAGCGCTATGTACTGAAGAACCATGCAACAACTGAGGAGAAGATTCTGCATCTCACACCTGAACAGGAGAAGGACAAGACACACTTTACAGACAAAGAGGTGAGGTGGGCTGAATGTCAAATGGATGAATTATGACCCGAGGATTAAAATGATAAACTCTGGCTTCCCCTGATCCTTGGCACATTTAACTAACCTAGTGGCTGCATTTCCAAAAATCCAGTGACTGAAGAAAACTGTTCATTGCACTTGACATAAAATTTTACAGTAATTAAGACAATGACTGTGGTTCCTGTAGGCAGACAAAATGAAGGATGATCAATATATAGATTTCTGTCATGGGTTATGTACAGGCCAGTAGCAGTAAAAGGTAAAGCAGTTCCATTACAGGCCTGATCAGGCCCATAGGGTTCCAGGAATTTAAGGTTCCCAGATTTCGTGACAGTGGCACAGGATGGTGGTAGATGGTCAGCCTTATGCACCTGCCGCCTTTACCCCCAAGAAATGCTCCTGGTAGTCATTTCTGTTAGAGGCTGAGTCAACCCCAAGGCCATAGTGCAATCAGAAGAATTTTATGTCAATGAAAAATCCACTGACACCAGCTGGGATTGAACCAGCGACCTTCAGATTTGTAGCACGGTATCTTAACCACTGTACCACTGCGGCCCATAGCAGTACTGTGACAAAATGCAGTGTTTGGTATTCATGATAAATTGGAACGACCTCGAACGGGTTGTTTAGAAACTTAACAAAAAATTATTTGATGCACTGTATGCTAGGTGTTGCTTGCATCTTCTGTTTATGGTAATCCTCGTGTTAATGTGATACCTTTGTTGCTCTTAACATGGTATTTTGTAGCCATTTCAGAAGAAAGGTTTGCTTAATGTGTTGTCAGCAGTAGACATGTCTTTCACTCCCTCCAGTTACAGCTAATAAATTTCACTGAAATTTCAACAGAACATTATGCAGTTATGGCTGCAACAAGACAGAGTAGGTGTAGTAACATGGGTGAAGTAAATATGAATTGAAACTCAGTAAACGTTACCAAGAGCTGAAGCTATAACTTTTCTCATTTACGAATCACATGAAAATACAACTTTGCAATATGTGTTTGATGTACACAGTTTACGCAAAATATGTCTCATACAGCAGCAGTTGGTTCATCTCCAATCACAGATGCCACGTGTTAAATATTTAGACACACTTGCTGTTTCACAACCAACTGACGAACATACCAGCCATCATCATGGTATTATGGTGCTTTCATATGTGTTTTTCTTTTAGGTAATATAAACCAAGCAAGGTACAACTAACTGCTGATGGAGGGAAAGTGATCAGTATAAATGTTGTAGCAACAAAGTGACTTTGTACAGTGTTGTGTGTTGGATTGGTATGGTATCATGTGCAGTTGTGATGAGTTGTAGTAAAGGGCTGTTACCACTAGTGCTTGAGTTGAACAGGTAAATAGCATATAACTGAGGTGTCATGTCAGTCAGTGATTGAGAATGTTGTGTTAGTAATACAGTGGCCTCTCCAATGCTGAGAAAGGTGGTTCAAGTGGTAACACTTCAGACATGTGTTTTGGTGATTGCCAGTTTGCATCTCTGTGTCATGAGACTTTTGGGGTTTCCTCAGTCCCTCCAAATTTATTCTGAGGTGTTAACCTTAAATTAAAATAAAACTGCTTCCTTCTTCATCTCTCCCAATTAATCGCTATGGTCCAACCATTTGACACTGTGAGGTCTGGGATACCAACTGCATTTTTAAGTAGATTATAAAGAAATATATGCGAAAATTTATGTTTGCATTCATTTTTAACATGGGCCAGAGGTAGAATGAGCATATGCATTTTCAGTGCTTGGTGTATCATTTGGATTCAAAAGAAAATAGGCATTGCATACAACCCATGGATTTGATACTGTTAATTTGTAACATAGCAGCCCAGTCCAGTTCACACACCTAAATCTGGCCCCTGAAACCTGTTCTCACATCACTCTCTCCTTTGATTTTCTTTTTCATTTTTCAGTACTGTGTACAGCAGACACACCTTGTTCATGGGTTTGTACTTTGCAGTTTTGCTCATTAGTGGTCACTTTTGCATAGGTGATAGTATAATACATAACAATCTGCATCTGCCTGACAGTATTGCGCATTATCTTCATAGGTATTCTGCATATGAAGTGTACTTTGTATTTTTCACAGGTTCATAACTTCTTGTGACTCATGTTTTAATTTATATGCAAAATATTATGCATATACTGCTGAAGAGCAGAAGGATGAGAGGAAAAGGAGAATGATGTCACCATTAGAGAAAGTGGCTGTAGGACTGTGTAAGTTGGACAGGGGAATGAGCATTGCCACAGTTTGATGCCATTATGGTATGAGTGAATTTATGGTTGTTTACATCAGGTAAAATGAAGACAAGCAAGGGAAAGATATATGACCATCCTTCTAAATGGCTGCTGAAAGAAGCTTGAGCCAGAAGCAGTTAATGACTTCTGGGTTTTTTCCAACCAGCGGTATGCAACACAGAACTTTCTCATGTTAACCTATAAAGTTCTAGGAGCAGGAATTTCAGATTAGAATTAGGTTCATATCCTTGAAGTTCTCAACTGTCATGCTGCTGAGTTAAAGGAGGAGGTCTTTGCATAGCTGACAGTAGATCAGCAGACTGGAGGATGATTAAAATTCTGACACTTTCACAGAGAGGCCTCAGCTGACTGTCAGTGCTCTGGAGAGAGGCCTTGGAATGGTAGATGACTTTATTGATCATTTTGTGAAATTTAATCATGAGGTGGAGGCTGTCATGGCACTGTGCAGGGAAGTTTATCAGGACATGCAGAAAACGGCAGAGCAATTAAGGTTCACCTCTTCCCAAAGTCTTCTGCCCCCTCCTCTGCTATGCATTTTACATCATTCAGTCACCCTTACTACTTCTAGTCAGAATGCCAGTGACATCCCATTGAACATGATCACCAGTGTTCTTGTGTTCATTAGTGGTTAAATACACATATCATGTTTTGTACATACACATGAGCACGTGCGCTTGCATGCGCACACATACGCACACATGCAAGTGTGCACACTTGTTTCTTTGGTTCCCTGAACCAAGTTTTTCCTATAACATATTAACTTTGTGTTTTGTTGTTTTACCATTTGTAGGAGTTTTCAAAAATCTTTGCATCCATATGCTCTTGAGTTTTTGCTGTATTTCATCTCTGTTCCTTTATGAAATCATTACTTTTAATACCTAAACATGCTAGCTGTGTAAGTCACTAAGTTCTTCACTCTGAGACTAATGTGTATTTTTTATGATTTTCAAAGAGTGCTAGTGTTTCCTAATCATGCACCATACAGAGCAAAGAGTATGTTTCATACAGCCTGGATTGTTTGGATGGTAGGTGACATGATAGCAGACAGTTAAGTGATAGGGATATTTGATTAAGTATTTTATTCTTTTAATTTCATGGCCCTCATTTCTGTTCCCTTTTGTTTCTCTAAATGAGTGGTTTGAGTGTGCACATTTGTTGCTGTTGACTTTACACCCTAGTGAAGAAATACAAGTGATGGATTCAGAAATTTTAGAAAACAACCAAAGCTTTTGATTTATCATCCTAATATTCAGTGGGATCTGATGCCATTAAGTAGTGAAACATTATTGCTTTCATTCTAGAGTGGAGTAGAGCTGGAATTAGTTGAATGCCAGCCTCTCCTGGAATGGCTTGCCAATAACTATAAGAGCTTTGGAGCTACACTGGAGATAATTACAGACAAGTCACAAGAAGGCTCGCAATTTGTGAGAGGCTTTGGAGGAATAGGAGGTGAGTATAGGGCCTGGGAATGGCTTGTGGACTGAGACTAACACTGAATTGTATACCATGTGGTGTTGGGTATGCATGTCTTGCAGGCCAATTGGCCTGTGCAGTGAACTTTGGATGAGGGGCTGTCACTCTTTGTTCTCGCCCAGGCATCCTACGCTACAAAGTTGACTTCCAGTCGCTCCAAGCGGACGAACCTCTGGACGATGTCGACCTTGATGATTACTAAGGTCGCTCGCTCCACTCGGTTTGCCTCTTCATCAGGTAGACAATGAGACCCCACCCTGGTAGTAGTGTGATGTTCACAACTGCATGCTTATGAGGAGGGTGCAAACAACAGGTCTATAGCTTTGTGTGTTCGTCTTGTTATAGTGATGTGTTCACAGTTCCTTGTTTTTCTTGCTGTTTTACAGTACATAGTACTTGGAATATCAACCATAAGGCATACCGCAAATGTTTGTAGGACTGCAGTTAACATTGCAATGCTGAAGCATGACATGTAGACTGGTGCACAGTAGAATGCTTCACATCATGTATGCATGCTTTAATGCCCTTAGATGTATGTGGTACAACTGTCTTAAGGTGATCGGTTGTAGTTTCTTATCACATTAGATGAAATGAAGGGCAACTCGCATGATGTCAGAAAGCACCCTCCCAAATATGAGACAATTCACATTAAGTGTTCTTTTTATTTCTACACTACCGAAGTGGTTTGTATGTTTATGTTTGTTGTTGTTCACATTCCAAGCATATACATATGTCCAGAGTTATCTGATAGGTGTGTTGATATGTTTGCAGGACTGCTACGCTACAAAGTGGACTTCCAGAGTTTGCAGTGCGACGAATTTGAAGATGATCTATATGACATTGACGACTATTAGGAATCAAATCTAGCTAAACAAGAACCTGGCTCTTGCTCCTCAGTATTGCTATTTATGTAATGGGAGCATGGACCATGTGCTCTGAGGTCCAATCTTGGGAAGGACTGTAGATATTCAATAATTTGAGGACAGAGTGGCATATGTGTTGATATCATTCCTCATGACAAAATAAGAAAGGAATTTGGTGGGAACCAAATTATTGCGGTTTGGCTGGAGAAGATATTTATTGGAAAAGAAACCTGGCAGTTTCAAAGTTCTAGAATTCCTCAGCAGAAAACCCCTCTTTTTTTTTAGTTGAGTCTGTAGCTTTTTACCACAAAAGTTACTTTCATCCACTTGATTTCATTTATTTTTCGTACTGTATTTATATCAGCCTAGTTTCTTTGACTACAATAATGAAATTTAAATGTTTTGTATTTACAGAAAAAGAGGAAAGAAAGATAACTGAAATGTTGAACTTTTTTGTTTATAATTCCATATTTACTTACATAATTTACGCACTTTTTGAACCAAAAATTTGTGTGTGAAAGTTGTATGTAAAATAAGTGAACATTGTGACATTTCAGAGTATAATTTTACACTTTAGGGTGTGGCTAGGAGAATTATGTTTGCTTAATGTTAATAAAAGATTATTTGTGCGAGAAGAAAAGCACAGTTTCCAATCTTTTCCATGTAATTTATAACCATAATTTATACCCTTGCTGTGTAACATACATTTTTTGGTGTCTGAGAAATATGCAGATAGCTGTTTGTAGCTAATTGAACACAAGTCACATAAAACCTCTTGAGTCTACTGCTTATAGTAAGGCATCTATGTGTAGCATGCATGACAAGGGAGTCCCACTGGCAGAACTTTTTTTTATTGTGTCCCATTGATTTGCTTTCAGTTTGCTGGAAATGCTGCCTATGTTTAGTGAGGTTATTCCATCCTTGCAAAAGGAAGGGGAGAAGTAATATAATGAAAAGTAAGGTATGATGTCACTGCCCAACAGTAGCAGCTGCTTTTAGAAAAGGAAATGGGGGTGAATGTTTATGTCAATGGCAGGAGTAGTATAAATCTATTGATGATTGTTGAAATGTATGTTGAATATATGACCTTGAATGCATCACTAGGCTGTCCTTGAGGTTTATAAAAAAATAAAGGGCAAAGTAAAAGGTGGCCCTGTACTTTGTTAAGCACCATATCAAGAATGGAAATGCACACTGCACATTTCGTAATTCTTGCACTACTTGCCAGTGAACGGTCAGCTTCATGCCTTGGCTGCCTTGCTTTCAGAAAAGAACTTCCCCAGTATCCATTGGATAGTAGACTGGGTGGAACCCAGTGCTAGTCTGAATAAATTGAAATAGAGAAAAATCTCTTCTTCTTTTCATGACTTACACCCCTGTTCTGTGGTTGTACATTTTGTTGTGTAATCACTACACTGAGTGAGCTGTCATGGCTTCAGAAAAGGAAGCCAAGAGTGAAGACCCCGGTACTGCAGTAATAAATGCTCTTCATTCCACATGCATGCTGAACTCTTGGGCTTTGGTGATTTCAAAAGGGTATGTAATAATGACAGCAACAGCAGTATTCAGACAGACTGCAAATGCTAGCCATAGAGAAAAGCAGAAATTGTGTCGGTGGTTTTATTTCAGTAACAAATTACTCTTGTTTATACCTGTTTAATGAATAATTTGTGGTTAAGTTGGAGTTAAAATAGAATGTTTCATTTATTTCCCGAAAGTTCTTATTCAAAAGTAGGGGTGTGTATATTATGTGAGTAAATATGGTTTTACACAGCAACAAGCAATATTTTTGCATTTCCTGTGTATGAAGCATGGTGTTATTCCTGCATCATGTAATTGAGGGACTTGCTGTAGGCTGAAGAGTTATGCTCCTTCCTTACCTGGCCGTCTGCTACTGCACATCAAGGAAAGATCTTGGAATCCCTTAAATCTAGTTGTTGTGATATGTGCTCAGGTCAGTAGACAAGGGACAAGTTGCTGTTGTGGAACGGTTCTCTTGATATTAAAATCCACTTAACAAAACTGAGTCTTCTGTTACTTGCCCTTCTGTTGCACGTCTGTTACGTGGGTCCAAATCCTTGGTGATACGGGCCTTGTTTTTGTCACAGCAGTATTGTGAATTCTAGCCAACTGCATCATTTTCCGTCATCCAAACCAGCCACAGAGCCAGATGAAGCATAGGCATTATGGGCATGCTTGTATGTGAGTCAGATTGCACATGGCATATTTCATAGTTAGTGCATACATCTACATTTCTTCTTCTTCTTCTCCCCCCCCCCCCTTCCCTTTCCCTTTTAACGCCCATTAGGCAAAATATTTTTGTCC